>OCLL01000104.1_pt1 | contig 20141 bp, 13 predicted proteins | sample 1538931 | NCBI WGS metagenome assembly OCLL01 (sample SAMN03418270, study PRJEB22391) | human gut metagenome | biome: human-gut; feature: organic feature; material: feces | host: Homo sapiens | place: Tanzania | collected 2013-01 | reverse complement strand
TGTATGATTCTTGAAGGCTACCTGTGGCAGAATATGGGTAGCCACCTATGGCGGCGGACTAGCCCTTGCTCTGGAAGGAAAGGCAGGTTTATTCTTCTACAACAGTAATAATGGCATGCCATGGCCTAAGAATAACTTTGAACAAACCCGCCGTATCTTCTGTACCCCTACAGGAGAAATCCTGGTAGGTACCACAGACGGACTCATTACATTCAGCGATAATTTCAAGAATCCACAACAGATTAGATTCTACAAGACTCAGTATATTCTCAATGATACCACTTCATTGGCGGCCAACGATGTCAACTTCATCATGGAGCACAGCAATGGTACGACCTTCATCTCCCAGTTAGGTGGTATTCTGGAAAGCATCGTCAACAAGAAACTGCTGAAAGATAGCTTGAAAACAAGATATGTCAAGAATATCAACAACAATGAGGGTATCGTGCAAAGCATGATAGAGGATAATGCAGGAAACCTGTGGGTAATCCGTGAGTCGAGTATCGACAAATGTAATCTGAAGACAGGAAAGACCGAAGTCTTCGGTCCGAACGACTTCGATTACAACATCTCCTTTACCGAAGCACGCCCTACCCACGATCCAGCCACGAATGACATCTCCGTAGGAACCCCATTCGGATGGCTGACCTTCAATCCTGCTACTCTGAAGAAAAGTCAGTATCAGGCTCACATCATCTTCACGGCGCTGCACTTTACTGGAGAAAAACAATCAATACCAATCCTGCACCGCAAGATGATTGAGATTCCAGCCAACAAGCGAAACCTGACCATCAGCTTCGCTTCGCTCGACTACTCACGTAAGTACCAGATGAAATACCGCTATCGTCTGGAGGGACATACCCCTCCAGGAAAATGGATTGATAATGGTAGCAGCAACGTTATCGGCTTCAACCGAATCTCACAGGGAAACTATATTCTCAAGGTATCAGCCACCAACTCCCACGGAGTATGGAGCAAGTATGTTGCAGAAATACCTATTGAGGTGCGCCCTACCTTCTGGGAGAGCGTATGGGGCAGACTCACCCTGCTGCTGTTGCTTGCTGCTGTAGTGGCAAGTATATTCTATTCCTACAACAGGAAGCAGCGAGAGAAGCTGGAGCACGAAATGAGTCTGATGAAGAACGACTTCTTCAGCGATGCCAGTCATAAGCTGCGCACCCCACTGACTCTAATCGGTGGACCACTACAGCACGTCCTGGAAACAGAGCATGGCATTACCCGAAACGGCAGGGAAATGCTCGTCGTTGCCCTGAAGAATTCAAGAGAGATGCTGAATATGCTCAACAAGGTACTGAGATTCGATGACAATGCCAACTTCCTGGTTAACGGCGGACTCAACGAAAACGTTAATGAGGAAGGCTATGAGATGGAGAAAGTTGAAGGGGAAATAGATGACTCCACCGTAACCAAGTACCTGAAAGAGCTGGAAGAAGAAAAGAAGAAAGAAAAGGCAAAACACGAAGAGGAGGAAAAACAGCAGGGTACCGCCCCTAACAAGCCAAGCAAGGATCTCACCATTCTTGTTGTGGAAGACAACTCCGACCTGCGTCTGTACCTCAGCAGCGTACTCGAAGAAAAGTACAATGTGCTCCTGGCAGAAAACGGCAAGGCGGGTCTCTACAAGGCTCGCACCGAAATGCCAGACTTCATCCTCACCGATGTAACCATGCCGGTGATGGATGGTATCACGATGATACGCGAAATCAAGCAAGACCGTACCATCTCGCATATACCTATCATCATCCTCTCGGCAAAAGCCAGTGTGGAAGACCAGCTGAAGGGATTCGAACAGGGAGTGGATGGCTATCTTACGAAGCCTTTCTCTACCTCCTACCTGATGGGACGTATCGAGGCTGCCATCAACAAGCGCAAGGCTACGCAGACAGACCTTGCCAAGCTGATGAAGCAAAACGGAAATATAGGAAAAGTTGGAAATGCCGGAAACACCGAAGCGACTGAAATCTTCCAACCAGCAACTGAGCCAAGGAAGACACTCAGTGAGCTGAACTTCGATATCCAGGAAAAGGAAAGACTGGCAGAGGAGAAAAAGTCGGAGCTGAAGAGCTATGCATTCATGGAAAGTCAGATCAACGACAAGACCATGGCAAGAATTCTGAAGTACGTAACCGACAATATGGGCAGTCCAGACATGAAGATTGACGACATCGCTGATGCCATCGGTATGAGCCGAAGTGTACTCTACAACAAGATCAAGCAGGCTGTAGGTATGACACCAATCGACTTCGTGCGCCATATCCGAATCATGAGAGCCTGCGAATTGCTGCAGCAGACCAATGATCCGCTTACCAGCATCGCTTTCGAAGTAGGATTCAGCGACCCTAAGTACTTCTCTAAGGTATTCAAGAAAGAACTGGGTATTGTTCCTAGCGAATATCGCGAACGAACCAAGGAATAAAAGCAATTATTCCATCCCAAACACAACCAACACAAGAATAGGCAGGACAGGATTGTTCTGCCTATTTTTGTGTCTAAGCGGTCAAAAATCGCACTTAAACGGCTTGAAAACGCACACAAGATGACAATAAGAGAGCAAAAATAGGGTATTTAATACTTTTTAAGACAAAATACAGAAAAATTAATATTGTTAATGATACAACTTAACGAAAAAATGTGTATCTTTGCACCAAGTTCTTAGAAAAGTTAAATGATAGATTAATCGTAAGGCTTCTCGCCTATTTTATATTTTGAGTTAGGAGAGAAGACGAAAGAGTCCGGAGATTGTGAAATTCCCGGACTCTTTTATTTTTATAGCTTTTATGATCGTATTTTTATAGGATATACCCTCCTTATTTTCCCTATCGTCCTCCTATATCCTCCTATCCACCTTACAAATGATAACTCAGGCTATTTTTTTAGAAAATTTATGCAAACTATTTACTATATCTAAAAGAAAAATAGTACCTTTGCAAAATGATAATGATTCGGCGATAAAGGAACTTCTCCAATGCCGAAGAAAAAAGGATAGAAACAAACATAAAATTTAGATACAAATAAAAAAATGAGAACCGTTTACGAATTCTCCGTTAAGGACAGAAAGGGAAAGGAAGTTTCCCTCAAAGAGTACGCTAACGAAGTACTGCTCATCGTTAACACAGCTACCAAGTGTGGCTTTACTCCTCAGTATGAGGAACTGGAAAAGCTCTATGAGACATACCACCAGCAAGGCTTCGAGATACTCGACTTCCCATGCAATCAGTTTGGTCAGCAAGCTCCTGGAACTGATGAAAGCATCCATCAGTTCTGCAAACTTACATACGGCACAGAATTTCAGCGCTACAAGAAGATCAAGGTAAATGGCGACGATGCCGCTCCTCTCTTCAAGTTCCTCAAGGAATGCAAAGGCTTCGCAGGCTGGGATGAGACTCATCCGCTCTACCCTGTTCTCGACAAGATGCTCTCTGAGGCTGATCCTAACTACAAGGAAAGCGCAGACATCAAGTGGAACTTCACCAAGTTCCTCGTCAACAAGAAGGGTCAGGTGGTGGCTCGCTTTGAACCTACTACCAGCTTCGATGTTATCTCAAAGACCATCGAAGAGTGGCTTCAGGCATAAAGCTAAGTATCTTCAAAGACAAAGTTAAGTACTTTCAAAGACAAAGTTAAGTACTTTCATTGATAAAAGCATAAAAAAGCCAGCTTACATTCCTGTAGGCTGGCTTTCTTATTTCTATTTAATCTTTAATCTACCTGAGGTACTGTTGCGAGGAACTTGTTGATTTCCTCATCGCTCACCTTGTAATCATGCAAATCTCCATTGAGATAGCTTTCGTATGATGGCATATCAATGAGACCATGACCAGAAAGACAGAAGAGAATCACGGTTTCCTTACCCTCTTCAGTAGCCTTCTTTGCCTCACGGATGGTTGCAGCAATGGCATGGCAACTCTCTGGAGCAGGAATGATACCCTCTGCACGGGCAAAGAGCATACCTGCCTCGAAGGCTTCTGTCTGCGCGATATCTACACCATGCATATAACCATCCTTGATCAACTGTGAGATGATCATGCCGGCACCATGGTAACGCAGACCACCTGCATGGATGTTGGCTGGCTTGAAGTCATGCCCCAAGGTAAACATTGGCAACAGCGGAGTATATCCAGCCTCATCACCAAAGTCATATTCAAACTTTCCACGAGTCAACTTAGGACAGCTCTCTGGTTCTGCAGCGATAAACTCGGTATGCTTCTCGCCCTTCAGGTTATGACGCATGAATGGGAAGGCAAGTCCACCAAAGTTACTACCGCCACCAAAACAAGCAATCACCTTGTCAGGATACTCACCTGTCATCGCCATCTGCTTTTCAGCCTCCAGACCGATGACTGTCTGATGCAAAGCCACATGATTCAAAACAGAACCCAAGGTATATTTACAGCCAGGAGTGGTAGTAGCCAACTCAACAGCCTCAGAAATGGCAGTACCCAAAGAACCAGGATGATGAGGATCGCGGGTAATGATGTTCTTACCGGCACGTGTACTCATACTAGGAGAACCCTCAACGGTAGCACCAAAGGTACGCATGATGCTGGAACGGTATGGCTTCTGCTGCATGGTAATCTTTACCTGATAGACAGCAGCCTCCAGTCCGTAGAGCTTGGCAGCATAGGAAAGGGCACAACCCCACTGACCAGCACCTGTCTCTGTTGTAACATTGGTATCACCCTCCTGCTTGCAGTAATAGCACTGAGGAATGGCAGAGTTGATCTTATGTGATCCCAATGGTGTTACACTTTCATTCTTGAAGTAGATATGTGCTGTAGTACCCAATGCTTCCTCCAATCCATAGGCACGAACCAATGGTGTAGAACGGTAGAACGCATACTTTTCCTGTACATCCTCAGGAATGTCAATCCAAGCGTGCTCGGTATCAAGCTCCTGCTTAGAGCACTCCTTATTAAAGATGTGAGACAAGTCGTCTGCACTGAGCGGCTTGTGAGTCTGTGGGTTCAACGGTGGCAAAGGCTTATTAGGCATATCAGCCTGAATGTTGTACCACTGAGTAGGGATATCCTGCTCCTGGAGAATAAACTTTTTCTGTCTCATGTATATGTTTTTATTAAATTGTTAATTCTAGCTACAAAAGTACAAATAAAAAATGAAATACAGAAATATTCCCTTGTTTTTTAATGGATTTGATGTATTTTGAGTACTAAATGGTAGTAATTATTATTGCGTAAGGATTATTTAATGTTTTATAAGTGCACTTTTACCAGTTTTCACCCCTACTAATAACAATTATTCCCCCTATGTTCTTCATTTTCTTCGTACCTTTGCATCAGTTAAAACAAAGGCGTTGGGAAACGCTATTCATCATCTTTTACTTATACAAAAATATAAAGCATCGGAATATCTGATAAGAGAATCAGAATTCCAATGCTTTTTTTATTGATTTCAGTTTACGCTGAAAAACTTGCAAAAGTTTCACTCCTAATCATTCACCTTGATCTGGGATATGAAACTCAGCAGATTCTTTGCCTGTTCCACACTCTTCATATCACGGATGCGAAGGAATCGCTTGTTGTTCTTTTCCTTCAAGGCACAGTCCTGGATATGGGTAGTAGCATAAGCGAGAACACGGGAGAACATCTCGCTACGATAGAACGGACTGTTCACATTGCTCACAAACTGTAGCTGCATGGTACCCTGCTTGAGCATGATCTTCTCACAACCCAGCGACTTGCCCAGTCGGCGCAGACCTACCACACACATCAACTCATCCGCCTCCTTAGGAACCGGACCGAAACGGTCGATCATCCGCTTGCGGAATTCAGCCACCTCCTCTTCACTCTGCAGATGGTCGAGTTCGCGGTAGAGCAGCATTCGCTCAGAACTACCCGGCACGTAGGTATCCGGGAAATAGGTCTCCAGATCACTCTCCACGGCACAGTCATCCACGAAGTCATCACCCGTGAGCAGCTTTCCTTCATCCATCTCCTGCTGATACAGGTCGTTGAACTCCTCATTCTTCAACTCAGTGACAGCCTGGGAGAGAATCTTCTGATAAGTCTCATAACCCAGGTCTTCCATGAATCCACTCTGTTCGGAACCCAGCAGATTGCCTGCACCACGGATATCCAGGTCCTGCATAGCCAGATTAAAACCGCTACCCAGGTCGCTGAAGGTTTCCAGTGCTTCCAGACGGCGACGGGATTCCGGAGTAAGACATGCCTTAGCCGGAGCTATCAGATAGCAGAAAGCCTTCTTGTTGCTACGTCCTACTCTACCTCTCATCTGATGCAGGTCGCTCAATCCGAAACGGTGGGCATCATTCACGATGATGGTATTGGCATTGGAAATATCGATTCCGTTCTCTACGATGGTAGTAGATAGAAGCAGATCATAGTCGTAATTGATGAATCCCATGATGATCTTCTCCAGTTCCTCCGGCTTCATCTGTCCATGTCCGATGGCTACGCGACAGTCTGGCACCAGTTTCTCGATGAGCAATTTCAGCTCGGTCAGTTTGATGATACGGTCGCAGACGAAGAACACCTGACCGTTACGGCTCATCTCAAAATTGATGGCATCGGCGATCACCGTCTTGTCGAAGGTGATGACCTCGGTCTGGATAGGATAACGGTTTGGCGGCGGTGTACGCATGATACTCATATCGCGGGCTCCCATCAGCGAGAACTGCAGGGTTCTCGGAATCGGGGTAGCACTCATGGTAAGGGTATCCACATTCACCTTCAGCTGGCGAAGCTTTTCCTTGGTAGATACACCAAACTTCTGCTCCTCATCAATGATCAGCAGTCCCAGGTCGTGCCACTGTACTGACTTCGATATCAGCTTGTGGGTACCAATCAGGATATCCACCTTGCCCTCCTTCAGTTCTTCCAGAATGCGTCGGGTATCCTTGGCAGTACGGGCACGGCTCAGATATTCCAGGGAAACAGGGAGTCCCTCCAGTCGATGCTTGAAGGTCTGGTAATGTTGGTAGGCAAGCACCGTGGTAGGCACCAGCACAGCCACCTGCTTTCCGTCGCAAGCCGCCTTGAAGGCAGCACGGATGGCAACTTCCGTCTTACCGAATCCCACATCGCCACACACCAGACGGTCCATCGGCCTACCGCTTTCCATGTCTTTCTTCACGTCAGCCGTAGCCTTGCTCTGGTCGGGCGTATCTTCATAGAGGAACGAAGCCTCCAGCTCATGCTGCAGATAACTGTCGGCACTATAGGCAAATCCCTTTTCACGCCTGCGCTGGGCATAGAGTTTGATCAGGTCGCGGGCGATATCCTTGATTCGCTTCTTAGCCTTCTCCTTCAACCGGTCCCAGGCACCTGTTCCCAGGGTAGAGAGGCGTGGCGGTTCGCCGGTATCGCTCCGTCGGTATTTACTGATCTTATAGAGCGAGTGGATGCTCACATCCACCTTGTCGTTGTTCTTATACACGATGCGTATCATCTCCTGATAGCTGTCGCCGGTAGGCACACGCACCAGTCCGCCGAACTTTCCGATACCATAATCCACATGCACGATGAAGTCGCCATAATCCATCTCCTGCAACTCCTTCATGGTGAGCGCCATCTTTCCGGCTCTTGCCGAGTCTGAACGGAGATTGTATTTATGGAATCGGTCGAAGATCTGATGATCGGTAAAGAAGCAGGCATGCTTCTCATGGTCCACGAATCCCTCATGGATGGTTTTCTCCACAGGGGTAAAACGGATCTGATACCTTTTCAGCTCCTCGCTGTCGAAGATATCCTTCAGTCGCTCCTGCTGCTTCTGGCTATCTGCCAATATATATAAGGTATAGCCCTGAAGCTGATAATCCTCAAGAGTCTGGGCGAGGAGATTGAAATTCTTGTGGAAAAGCGGCTGCGGCGCCATATCAAAAGCGATGAGAGCCTGGTTGTCGCCCTTGGCAGTCAACAGATACTCCTGCTTCCTGGCTGCCTCGCTATCAGTCTGCTTGCCGAATTCGATACGCACGTGATCAACCAGCGCATGCTGAAAATCTGAAGCGGAAACGAGATTCAGTTCTGCCTTCATCTCCCTTCTTATCTTCTCAGCCTCCATCTCGGTGGCACCTTCCAGCTGTTCGGTAAGGCTCTGGGTGGAGAAACCGTCCTTGTAAATCTGCTCTATGCGGTCGTGCAGCAGACTGTAGTCGTTCATCACCACGAGTGCATCCGCATCCAGGAAATGGAGGAAACACTGCTTCACGCTCTGTTCGGCAGCAAGTTCAGGAACGATTTCGATGGCATCACGCTTATCCTTCGAAAGCTGGTCTTCGATGTTGAAGGTGCGGATGGTATCAATCTCATCACCGAAGAAATCGATACGGAACGGATATTCGCAACTGTAGGAATAGACATCGAGGATGCTTCCACGAACGGCAAACTGACCCGGTTCATAGACGTAATCGGTCTCCTGAAGTCCGAAATCACGCAACTGATGCACGATATCCACCTGTGCAATCTGTTGTCCTACGGTAAGTTTGAGGATTCTCTCATCCAGAATCTGCTTGGAAACCACGAGTTCTGCCAGGGCATCCGGATAAGAAACGATATAGATCTGCTTGCCAGCCGACAATCGTGCCAGCACTTCCGTTCTCAGGATTTCGTTTGCCGCATCCCGCTGACCATACTTGATGGCGCGTCGGTAGCTGGAAGGAAAGAAGAAGGCGTTCTCCTGTCCCAGCATCTGCGTAAGATCATGATAGAAATAACCCGCTTCATCTGCATCATTAAGCACGAAAAGCACGGTGCGCTTCATCTTGGCCTGCAGCGAACCGAAGAACACCGAGGCAGAAGAGCACACCAATCCCTGAAGAAAGACAGAATGAACCGACTTCTTCTTCAATAAATCAAAGAGGGCATTCGCCTGTGGCGAACGCCCGTATAGTTTTGCAATTTCCTGTAATGTCACTTTTACTTCAATTTCGGATATTTCTTGAACCATCCATCAAGACGCAGTCTCATCACACCGAAGAAAGCCTCTCCGAAGATACCACCACTCATCTTGCTCACTCCCTCACGGCGATTCACAAAGATAACCGGCACCTCCTTGATCTTGAAACCAATCTTATAGGAAGTGAACTTCATCTCAATCTGGAAACCATAGCCCTTGAAGCGGATGGCATCAAGATTGATGGTCTCCAATACCTTGCGGCGATAGCAGACGAATCCTGCTGTGGTATCATGTACCTGGAAACCGGTAACGAAACGCACGTACTTGGAAGCGAAATAGCTCATCAATACGCGACCGATAGGCCAGTTCACCACGTTGACACCCGAAACATAACGGGAACCGATGGCTACATCGTAGCCCTCATCGTGGGTAGCCGCATAGAGGCGAGGCAGATCATTAGGATCGTGGCTGAAGTCGGCATCCATCTCGAAGATGAAGTCATAACCCTGCTCCAGCGACCATTTGAAGCCCATGATATAGGCGGTGCCCAAGCCCAGCTTACCCGAACGCTCCAGGATATGGAGACGGTCGGTAAACTCATCAGCAATCAGCTTCTTGACGATGGCTGCAGTTCCGTCCGGACTACCGTCATCGATAACAAGGATGTCGTATTTCTTCTCCAGGCCAAATACGGCACGGATGATTTTCTCTATATTTTCCTTCTCGTTGTATGTAGGAATGATTACGATACTGTCACTCATAATGTTCTAATTTAGTATATTTGATTACTGATCAGGATTCTCCACGAATCCCTGATATTTCTCCTCCAGTCCACCCATGATGGCATCATAGCTCTTGGTCATCTGGTTCTTGATATTCTCAGGACCCTTGCCCATCGGCTCAATCGGCTCATGGATGGTGAGCTTCAGCGGATGCCAGAATGCCCAGTAGATATCCTTCATGCGGGGCTTGACATCGAAACTGCCATTGATGGTAAGCGGGCAAACCGGCAACTGCAATTCGTCGGCAAGCATGAAGGCACCACGGCGGAACACGCCCATGTGACCGGTAAAGCTGCGGGCACCCTCCGGGAATACCACCAGCGACATACCCTCCTTCAATACCTCGCGTGCCCTGTCATAGGAAGCACGGATCTTGGAAGGTCCGCTCTTGTCGATAAAGATATGATGTGCATACTCGCAAGCCAAACCTACCAGAGGAATCTTGCGGATGCCCTTCTTCATCATCCACTTGAAGTTACGTCCCAGGAAGCCGTAGATCAGGAAGATGTCGAAAGCACCCTGATGATTGGCTACAAACACATAACTCTGGTTCTTCTTCAGATGTTCCCTACCCTCTACCTTCACCGGCAGGAGAAGGATACGGATCCACAGGATAGACCACCACTTGCCGGGATAATATCCCCAGAAGTGACCATTGCCCAGTCTGCAGCCTATCACAGTAGAAAGACTGGTCAGGATGCTTGCCACAACAAGAATCGGCAAACATATCAAAAGCTGATATAATCGATATAAATACTTCATAATCGCAATTTCATGATTTATTGGAAGATCGTGATTCGATCATCTTATTTTCGTTTCAATGTGATGACTACTATTTCAGGAGTTGCCCCGATGCGGATCGGAATGGTTCCTCCCAATCCGGCTGTGGTATAGAGCTGGCATCCCTCGCGCTCATAGAGTCCGTAATCGAAAGCCGAGAACATAGTCGGGCGCAAGCCGAGAACAGAAACCTGTCCGGCATGGGTATGTCCGCTCAGGGTAAGCTGCGGAGCTACCAGCACGCTGTCCTTCGAACCATATTTCTCGTTGATACGCGAAGGCGTCATGTCTTTCCACATCTCCGGAATATGCTGGAGCATCAGCACAAACTGTCCTTTCTGAATACCATAGAGTGCCTGTGCCACCTCTGCACGCGAAGGCTTCTTGAAGTTTTCGGTACCGGCTACATAGATGGAATCCTTGCCGCGATGCAGCACGAAGTGCTCATTCATCAGCAGATGCCATCCCATCTCCCGTTCCGTCTGCTGCACCTTTTCTTCTATCCTGCGGATTTCAGCCTCGTCATCCACATTCATATAATAGGTGTAATCGTGATTGCCCAATACGCTCACCACGCCATCCTTCGCCTTGAGACCACTCAATGTCTTCTTGAAAGGAATCAGTTCTTCCGGTCTCACATTCTGCAGATCGCCCGTAAAGCAGATCAGGTCGGGATGCTGGGCATTGATGCTATCTACATCCCGCTGGGGCATGTGTCGGCGCCATCCATAATAGGAACCTACATGGATATCGCTGAAGTGCACGATGCGGTAACCCTCAAAAGCCTCTGGCAGATCGGGTACATAGACCGTAAGATGCTTCACCTGGAACTGTCGTACCCCCATCGTAAAGCCATAGATGAAACTGAAGAAAGCCCATACGGCAAGGATGATTCCTACCAGTTTTCCCCAGTTGCGTGCCCGATGCACACTGCCCATGAACCTGCCATCCCCTCTTTTAGCCTTGAACCGGCGGGAGAGCTTCATGCATTCCCATCCCACAAAACTGGTGAAGGCAAAGACAAACTGCGGAACAGCCAACAGTGCCATCATGCCAAACCAGATGTCTATGAACACCGGATTAGCAGGCAGGAAGTCTGGCTCCAGGGTGAGATAGGCAGTGTATCCTATCACGATGGCAGCAGGCAACCAATATAGTATCTTTCGTTTTCCCTTAGGGATATGCAGGTATTTCCGGTCTATCCAGAGATAGGGCAATACCGTGAGCACAATCACGGGAATCAATAATCTAGCTATCATTGTTAAAAACTATCTTTTTTATCTTCTCTAACTTCTGATGACAAACATCATCTCCATCGCATATTCTATTTCAGCAGGCTCGACTGCAGAAACCTTTTCATCAGTTCTACGGGAACACCCCTGCGGCGGGCATAATCCCTCAGCTGGTCATCCCCTATCTTGCCCAGTTCGAAATATCTCGCCATAGGATGGGCGAACATCAGTCCCGACACACTGGCATGGGGTGTCATCATTCCGCTTTCCGTAAGTCGGATGCCCACCTGCTTCATATCGAGGAGCTGGCCGATGAGGAAATTCGCACTCGTATCCGGCAGCGAAGGATAGCCGATGGCTGGTCGGATGCCCTGATATTCCTCCCGATGCTGCTGTTCGATGGTAAGATGTTCTTCCGGTGCATAGCCCCAGTAAGTCTTTCTAACCTCTTCGTGCAGTTTCTCGGCAGTAGCCTCTGCCAGTCGGTCGCTCAGGGTCTGTGCCATCATATTGAGATAATCATCGTGCCGGTAGGCATCCATGATACCTCCATCTACCGTGGAACAGAACACCCCAATCTGGTCTTTCTTGCCCAGAGACAAAGGACGGATGAAATCAGCCAGACAGAGATTCGGTGCGCCCGGAGCAGATGGATGCTGCTGACGGAGCATCGGAAAACGGAGCTGCTGATCCAGAAACAGGATATCATCCCCATCGCTGTTGGCATCGAAGAGCTGGAAGATGGCATGGCTGTGAAACCTGTCCTCCCAGGAGGCAAGCATATCCAGCGCTTCCTGCTGCATCTTCTCCTTGTCGCTGCGTGGCTTTCCGCTCAATCCCCAGGCATGATAGAAATAGAGCCAGTTGATATAGGGCACCAGCTCTGATATTCTGTATTGCCTTACGATTCTATCTTTTGTCATAAGTCATCTCTTCGCCACGGTAGGCTGCATCAAAGGCACCCTTGTTATAGACAAGGTGACCATTGCAGAAGGTCTGCTCCACCTGCCACTGATATTCATGTCCCTCCATCGGACTCCACTTGCACTTGCTCTGGATGATTTCCTTTGTAACGGTCCAAGGAGAATGAGGCTTCACGATGACGATGTCTGCCTGATAACCCTTGCGCAGGAAACCACGCTGTGCTACCCGGAAGAGCTGAGCCGGCTGATGCGCCATCAGCTCAACCATCCGTTCGATGGTAAGCACGCCTTCATCCACGAGTTCCAGCATAGAAACGAGCGAGAACTGCACCATCGGCATACCCGAAGCCGCCTTGGCACATCCCCCCTGCTTGTCCTTCCACTCGTGTGGAGCATGGTCGGTACCGATGGTGGCAATGGTTCCGTCGCTGAGTGCCTTGCGCAAGGCATCACGGTCAGCCAGGGTCTTGATGGCTGGATTGCACTTGATGAGCGCCTTCTTCGTAGCATAGTCGGCATCCGAGAAGATAAGATGGGCTATCACCGCCTCTCCTGTAATCTGAGGAAGAGGAATGCCATCTCCGGAATGATCACTCGCCTTTTCATTCTGATGGGCGAAGAGTTCCAGCTCTCGGGCTGTCGTAACATGGGCGATATGCAGACGGGTACCAAACTCGCGGGCCAATTCCACAGCGAGCTTGCTGCTCTCATAGCATGCCTCTTCGCTGCGTATTTCCGGATGATGCTCCACAAGAAGGCGCTCATCAAGTGCAGCCTTGGCCTCTGCCATGTTGCGGTTGATGATTTCGGTATCCTCGCAGTGCGTCATCACCGGCAGGTTCAGGTCCTTGGCAGTCTTGAAGACGCGCTTTAGCGACTCCATCTTATCCACCAGCATATTACCGGTGCTGGAACCCATGAAGAGTTTGATGCCAGGCACATGGTGCATATCCAGCTGGGCAAAGGAATCCACATTGTCATTGGTGGCGCCATAGAAGAAGCTGTAGTTTACATGACTTTTCTCTGCGCCCAGCTTTCTCTTGTCATTCCACACCTGCAGTTCGGTAGTCTGCGGCACGGTATTCGGCATTTCCATATAGGAAGTCACGCCGCCATAGGCAGCCGCACGGCTTTCACTCTCGATGTCTGCCTTGCGGGTAAGTCCCGGCTCACGGAAATGAACATGGTCATCTATTACACCCGGCAAAACAAAACACCCCGTAGCATCCACTACTTCGTCGTAGATGCCACGGGGAGCCATGCCTTCAAATATATCTGAAATCACTTCACCATCGACTAGAAGATCGCCCTGGAATGAGCGACCTTCATTGACAATAGTTCCGCCTTTTATTAACACTTTAGACATAGTATTTCTTTTTTCTAAACTTTGAATTTACTCTTTTGCTTCAGGAATGCTTGGCTTCGCCAGCTCGTTAGGCGTTGGTGCAGGAGCCGCATTCGGATCGGTCTGCGGAGCCGCCATCTGTCCAGCCTGCATGCTTGGATCCATCTGTGCTTCGTGGGTACCGTTCATGATTGCCTGGTTTTCCTGTGCTTTCTGGTAGTAGTCCTTCACGTATGGATCGCTCTTGAAGTGCTCTGTAGCCTTGCTCATGATATCCTCTATCCATGGCGAAAGCATCGGATACTGGTTGCCCATGGTAACGAGGAAGAAGACGCCCGGTCCCAAGACATTCTCGAAGTTGTCGGTGATGAAGGTAGTCACCAGCTTGTCCTCCTGCTCGGAGAGCTGCATTGCCTCTGCATTCAGCTGGGCAGTCACCGCCTGCATATCGCTGCCGTTCATGATGGCCTGGTCATGCTTATGCACCAGTTCGCGCTGCTGGTTCTGCAGCTGCTGGTATTTCTTGAAGAATCCGAAGAGCTTGTCGTTGAGTGGCGTTCCACTTACTACCTGCTGTACATCGTCGAGTTTCACGGTAATGCTTCCCGCCTCCAGCACCAGCGGCAGTACAGGCTCGTCGTCCATGAAGACATTCGCCATTCTTGCAGAATCTACCGTTCCCTGGAAATGGAACTGTCCATGTACCACATCGCAGGAATCGATTTTGCTGAATTCGTTGTTCTTTAAGATTTGAAGGTAGAGCATACGACCATCCAGGGTACTCACGTTGGAAGTACCCGAAATATCGTAGCTACTGGCGCAGGATGTCAGCGCCACCAAGGTGATAAGTGCGTAAAATATCTTATTCATAAGCTTTATAATTCACATTCAGTGAACAAAAGTACAATCATTTCTTGAAGTACCGAAATAAATTGATGCAATTTAATTGAATATTACAAGTATTTATGTTTTATTTGCATTCTTCCCCCTTCATTTCGTGCGAAATGCGGAAGGTGGTGTAGAGTTCCAGGATAGATGCCACCAGCATCACCACAATCCACTTGCCGTAGAAGATGGAGTAAAAGAGCTGCGGATTGCCCAGCCATTTCTCGGTAAAGGTATAGACCGTATCCACCATCGAGATGCCGGCAAAGACAAAGAGGATATTGGCTACATTCTGGATTCGCTTCAGGCGATGGATGACGGGCGACTTGCCCTCGTAGGTCTGCATCGACTGGATTACGCTGAAGAGCACGGTGCCCAGGAGGAACACCCAGCTCGTGGTTTCCACCAGCGAAGGATAAATCTGTTTCAGCACAAAGCTGCACGCACCGACAACCATCAGCACGCCGCCCAACAAAAACAAAGCACTCTGTATTTTATTCAACTGTTTCATCTTTCTTACTTTTTTTTTAGAAATTCACACCTTATTATATATAGCTTTCATATAGCTGTCGGTATAGAGATACAGCTATCGGATGGAATCCTTGTCCTCCTCGTTTTCATCGATTTCCACCTGACCGGGCAGATCCGTGCTCAGCACGAAGATGTCCTCATCGTCAGCCTTCATGAAGTAGCGTTCGCGCGCTATCTTGCCGAAGACTTCCGATCCCTTGCGCATCTCCTGCAGGATGCGGAGATCCCGGTCATACTCCGCTCTGTACTTTTCTATCTCAGAACGCAGCGTGGCTATCTCAATCTGATACTTGATATGCTGGCGGATGCTATTGTCGTCAATGACACCCACTATCAAAACACCCGCAATTATCACTATAAGATATTTATAGTGAGCGAGATAATTCCATATAATACTTAACTTTTGACTCATTAATTTCCGAATTTGTTTGCAAAGATAATATTTTTTTGTTATCTTTGCATCACAATTAAGAAAAAATAATGTAAGTGAACGTATATTCAAGCAAAAAAGAATGGAAGAATACATAGTTTCGGCTAGAAAATACCGTCCGATGACCTTTGATTCGGTGGTTGGACAGAGTGCGTTGACTACCACATTGAAGAATGCAGTGAAGAGTGGCAAGCTTGCCCACGCGTATCTTTTCTGCGGTCCGAGAGGTGTGGGAAAGACCACCTGTGCCCGCATCTTTGCCAAGGCAATCAACTGCGAGCACCCTCGCGAGGACGGCGAGGCATGCAACACCTGCGAGAGCTGCCAAGCCTTTAATGAGCAGCGCTCCTACAACATCTTCGAGCTGGATGCCGCCAGCAACAATGGTGTCGATCAGATCAAGACCCTGATGGAGCAGACCCGCATCCCGCCTCAGGTAGGAAAATACAAGGTGTTCATCATCGACGAGGTCCACATGCTGAGTGCCGCCGCCTTCAATGCCTTTCTCAAGACCCTGGAGGAGCCGCCATCGCACGTCATCTTCATCCTCGCCACCACCGAGAAGCACAAGATCCTGCCTACCATCCTGAGTAGATGCCAGATCTACGACTTCGAGCGTATGACCGTACCCAACACCATCGCCCACCTCAAGATGGTGGCTGAGAAGGAAGGCATCCAATACGAGGAGCAGGCACTTGCCGTCATCGCCGAGAAGGCTGACGGAGGTATGCGCGATGCCCTCTCCATCTTCGACCAGGCTGCCAGCTTCTGCCAGGGCAACATCACCTACCAGAAGGTGATAGAAGACCTGAACGTGCTCGACAGCGACAACTACTTCAAGCTCGTGGACCTCGCCCTGGAGAACAAGGTGAGCCAGATGATGCTGCTGCTCGACAATATCCTGGGCAAGGGATTCGACGGCGGAAACATGATTCAGGGACTCGCCCAGCACGTACGCAACGTGATGATGGCGAAGGATACCCAGACCCTGCCGCTGCTGGAAACCAGCGAAGAGCAGAAGGCAAAATACGTGGAGCAGGCAAGGAAGGCACCTACACCTTTCTTATATAAGGCACTCCAGCTGATGAACAGCTGCGACGTGCAGTACCGACAGAGTTCCAACAAGCGACTGCTCGTAGAGCTGACCCTGATACAGATCGGTCAGATTACCCAGCCGGAAGACCAGGATGTGCCTAGTGCGGGGCGTACGCCCCACAGACTAAAATCCCTGTTTCAGAAAATCGTTGCCCAGCTTAAGCCTGCCTCTCAGGGTGCAGGTGCCGGGCAAGAGAGCGGCAGCAAGGCTCCTGTACAGGGAGCACAGCCTGTCGCTGCAGCTACTGCTGCGCCTGTATCAACCGGCAATCATGGCTCACAGGAGGCAGCATCTACAGATTCGCCGAAGGCAAAGACCATTCTCAAGTCGCCAAGTCAGGTAAAACTGAAAGGCATCGGCATGAGCTTCGCCAACCTGGAGAAGACGGAGCTGAACAGCCAGCGCATCTACAATCCTATCGACCAGCTCAAGGATGAACCGATGGCGGGAAGCACTGCCAGTCACGACCAGCCTTTCACCCAGGAACAGGTAGAAGGCCAGTGGATCAGCATGTGTCTGAGAATGCAAGGCATCAAGGACTTCATCGGACTTGCCAATCGCATGAAACCGATCGTACCTACCATCACCGACTTTCCGCATATCGAGGTTGTCATCGACAACAAGCTGCTGCTCGACGACGTGGTCAAGATCAAGGGCAGAATCCTGCAGACCTTCAGAATCGGCTTGGGCAACAGCCAGGTAACCCTCGACTACCGTCTGGCAGAATCGGATGAAGTAACCCGCATCCTCTCCAAGCGAGAGATACTTGAGAATATGATAAAGGAAAACCCTGCCATCGGCAAGCTGACCCAGGATCTACGGTTAGTCATGGCATAAATAAATAGAATAGTAAGACAATAATGGCAAGAAGACTTAGAAAGAAGCGTATAGCCGTGATACTGCTCACGTTTACAGCCCTCATCGGATGGGCTACCCACAGCTGCGTATCGCGCTGCACCTCATCCGACAAGGAGAAGTCAGCAGATTCACTGCCTACGGTACATATCAACGATTCCATCACCAATGCCCTCACCGAGGGAAAGGCATACCAGGAGATGGATTCCGTCATCGAGAGATACCTCAAGAGATGGGAAATCAACGGTGCCCAGCTCGTCATCACCCGTAACGACTCCCTGCTCTATGCCCGTGGATTCGGATGGGCAGACAAGGAGAAGGGCATCCGCATGGAACCCAACATGCTGATGCGCTTTGCATCCGTATCCAAGCTCATCACCGCTGCCGGCATCATGAAGCTCGTAGAGATGAAGAAGCTGCGCATGGGCGACAAGGTGTTCGGACAGAAGGGCATCCTCTGCGATACCACCTATAATAACAGCATCAAGGACCAGCGCTACTACAACATCACCGTAGAGCAGCTGCTGCGCCACCAGGCAGGTTTCAACAACTATGCCGGCGACCCGGTATCCTCCACCCGTTACATCATGATGCAGAACCGTCTCACCACCCCTCCCGACCACCCTACCCTGCTCAGGATTCTCCTGAAGCGTCATCTGGGTTATACGCCGGGCGAGGGCAAGTGCTACAGCAATCTGGGATATATGATTCTCTCGATGATCGTGGAGAAGAAGAGCGGAATGAAATACGAGAACTTCATCCAGAAGTATGTGCTCCAGCCAGCCGGTTGTTTCGACATGCATATTGCGGGCACCTATTACAAGGACCGCCGTCCTAACGAGACGAAGTATTATATGCACCAGGGCAGCATTCCGGTATATGAGTACAACAACAGTGGCAGGATGGTAGAGAAGTGCTATGGCGATACCGATCTTCCCCGACTTTCGGGAGCAGGAGCCTGGTGCGGTTCGGCAGCCGAGCTGTCGAGATTCATTGCGAGCATCGACGGCATGCCTCATGTCAAGGATATCCTGAGCAGGAAGAGTGTGCAGTTTATGACGCAGGAGCAGCCTAACCACCAGTACTCCATTGGCTGGAACTATACTCCGAAGAGCAACCGCCCATGGATTCGCACCGGTTCTCTTGCCGGCACCTCTGCGCTGATTCTGAAATATCCCGACGGTCAGTGCTGGATTCTCATCACCAACACCTCCACCTGGAAGGGTCATGGCTTCAGCAACGATACCATGGCATTCTTCGAGAAGCTGCGCAAGAAATATATGCCGCAGATGCCAAAACGTGATCTCTTCCTGTAAAAAGGACAGAGGGATGTAATCTTCAAAGCAAAAAAACAGCTTAAAATTTGGAGGTTACAAATATTCAGCGTATCTTTGCAGAAGAATGTTTAATTAATCATGGAGGATAGAATATGATGATATATGTAGCCAACCCACTTTATGACGCCGTCTTCAAGTACATGATGGAAGACGAGCGAATAGCCAAGACTCTGCTTTCTGCACTCTTGCAGAAAACCGTGATTGCTGTAGAAATGCGTCGTCATGAATATCCCAACATTTCCCGTGATGCCATCTCTATGTTTCGTGTTGACTTTGCTGCAACCGTATTGGAAGATGACGGCAGTAAGAATCTGATTCTGATAGAATTGCAGAAAACATGGCTGGAGACGGAGACTTTGCGTTTCCGCCAATATCTGGCTGTACAGTATAACAACAAGGAGAATATGCGCAAGGAGACCAAGGGCAAGTATGCCCTGCCAACCGTGGCGGTGTATCTACTGGGCCATTGCGTGGGCAAGTTTACGGAACCCGTGATCTATGCCAAGCATAAGATATATGACTATGAGGGAAATGAGGTACACCAAGATGAGCCAGACCCATTTGTAGAGAGTCTGCAGCATGACAGCATCATTGTCCAGATTCCGCTGCTGAGAGGAAGGGTAAACAACAGACTGGAGAAGATACTGAGCGTATTCGACCAGTCGCAGATTTATCCAGACGACCAGCGAATGCTTGAGTTGGATGAAAATAAATATGCGGATGATGCAGAAATGGCGCATATCCTCCATCGCCTCCAGTCGGCAGCCGCTAATCCTGACATCAGAAACAGAATGAATGCAGAGGATGAGTTCTTCCAGGCTCTGGAAGACAGGGATACAGCCATTATGCAAAAGGATGCAGCCATTATGCAAAAGGATGCAGCCATTATGCAAAAGGATGCTACTATTATGACGCAGAAAAAAGAACTCGAAGAGCAGAAAGCGGCGATTGAAGAGAAGGATGCATCCTTGCGTGCTGCAGTCTTGGCATTATCGAAGTCGGGCATGACTGCAGAAATGATAGCAAAGACTTTGAATATCGGAGAGGAGA
>OCLL01000100.1_pt1 | contig 20894 bp, 10 predicted proteins | sample 1538931 | NCBI WGS metagenome assembly OCLL01 (sample SAMN03418270, study PRJEB22391) | human gut metagenome | biome: human-gut; feature: organic feature; material: feces | host: Homo sapiens | place: Tanzania | collected 2013-01 | reverse complement strand
GAGGAGCAGAAGAACGAGATCTCGCACCGTGGCAAGGCTCTGCGGGCGATGGCACAGTGGCTTAACGGGCGGCAAAAATAAGCTGCCGGAAATGATGCAAGTTGTTGCCAGATGCGCGAAAAGGCTGAACTCATAGTCATCGGCCACACCAAGGTCGGCGAGAATTCCATCGTCCTGCACACGATCAGCAGGGAATATGGAAGGCGGGGCTTCCTTGTCAAGGTGAGTCCCAAGACGGCGATGGCCCTTTTCCTGCCCTTGAATATTCTTGAGGCGGAGGTCACCCGGAACCCGAAGTCGGATCTTTGGTTCGCCCGCAACTTCGTCAGCGTCAACCCTCTCGTGGGAGTGCGCGGGAATATTCATAAAAACACAATGACCCTCTTCATGAGCGAGGTGCTGTTCCGTGTGATAAAGGATCAGACCAACGAGGAGGGGCTTTCCGAGTGGTTGAAAAGGTCGATACTGACGCTTGACGCGCTTCAGAGCGACTTCGCCAACTTCCATCTCTGGTTCCTGCTGGAACTCTGCGCTGTCCTCGGTTTCAATCCGGACACAATTGACCTCGCCCCTTTCGCCGGCAAGCATCTTGACCACATCAAGTCTCTTCTGACCAGCTCTTTCGGCGAGGCGATGCTGCTTCCTTTAAGAGGTTCCGACCGCAACGAGATCGCCGAGTGCATCCTGAAGTACATCGAGCATCACACCGAATCGGCCGTCAACGTCCGCTCGTTGGCGGTGCTCAGAGATATTTACGGGTAGGACTTGGAAGCTGTTCAACTTCGCGGTCGAGCGTGAGTCATGCTTATCAGTTGTTTGTTCTTTCCCCAACAAAGTTATAACTTTGTTAGAACAAGTAGTGATTATGGGTTCATTCATCATAGAGGGCGGGTATGCCCTAAGCGTTTTGATTCGCCCTCAGGGTGCGAAGAATGAAGTGTTGGAGGTCATCCGCACCGGAATCTCCTTGATGATCGCCGCGATGTCGGCGGACGGTGTCGGTGTCATCGGCGGCGTGGAACAGATTGGCAGGGGCTACGAGGACATCGACGGCCGTCTCAACGCCTTGGAAGTCAGGACTGAAAGACAATACTAAACTGAACACGTGAATGGGACTCAGGTTGGCGCTATCAATATTCATCACGGCAGTGGCGTCTTTGCTTTGCTCCGTTCCCGCATGGTCGGACGGGACTCTTTCCTGCATGAAATGCCTGAATGTGGAGGACGGCCTGTCACAAAGCATGGTTTACTGCATACATCAGGACAGCCGCGGCTTTATGTGGTTCGGCACTCAGGATGGCCTGAACCGTTACGACGGACATGAGATAGTGGTGTTCAGAAGGAATCCGGATGATCCTCAATCTGTCGGAAGCGACAACTATTTCACCATTTTCGAGAATGATGACCATAAGCTTTGGCTTGGCACTTTCAATGGGGTGTTCATATATGATCCTCGGCTTGAGAAATTCACGTTCTTTGATGCCCATACCGAGGAGGGCAAGGCTGTAGGCGGCAAGGCTAGAAGCATCTGCAGGGATCGTTCGGGAAATGTCTGGATCGCCTGCCAGAATGGCGAGGTGTTCAGATATGACTCTGAGGGTGGACTTGTGGAATTCAATCTTGAGAAATTACTCGGCATGGACGCCGCTGTGCCGATCAATCTCCGACGTATAGAGACGGATTCCAAAGGAAAAGTCTGGGTGGCGACATACGGGAACGGTGTGTTGTGCCTTGATCCGGAGGCCTCATCCGTGACTCGCTTCGTCATCAGTGAGACTGACCCCGAAATGAACGATGTGAACACATTGTACATTCTCTCGGATAGCAATATCCTTTTGGGCACTTCGGCCAAGGGGGTTCAGTCGCTTGACTGCAAGAGCGGGAAAATCACTCCTTTTCTTGAAAGAGAGCCTGTCAGCGGGAGCACTCTTTTTGTCCGCCAGATCATAGGATGCTCCGACAAGATGATCTGGATAGGCACGGAGTCCGGGGTGTATGTCTATAATATGAAATCATCCAGAGTCTCGTCGTTGAACCATACCTACGGAGACCCGTACTCATTGTCGGACAACGCTGTCCATTCGATTTATGAGGATCGGGACGGAGGAGTTTGGGTAGGGACTTATTTCGGCGGGGTCAATTATATTCAGAAATCGCCGGAGTTCGAGAGATTCTACAATATTCCCGGAAAGAACACCATTGGCGGCAAGAGGATAAGTGAGTTTTGTCAGGGTGATTCCGGAATGATGTGGATAGCGACCGAGGATGCCGGATTGTTCAGCTTCGATCCAGGGAGCAGGTCGTTTTCAGCGGTCAATGTCCCTGCCAGGAACATCCATGCGCTGATGTATGACAGCGGCAGACTTTGGGTCGGGTCATTCGCCGAGGGACTTTTCATCATGGACACATCCACGGGAAGGATCCGTCGGCTGGGAATGTCATCCGGTCAGGCTGGCATGAAGAACAACTCAATCTATGCTGTCTTCAAGGATTCATGGGGAACAGTCTGGATCGGGATGATGTCCGGACTCTATCGTTATGTGTCAGAGGAGGACATCTTTGAGGAAGCAGGCCCTGACGGGCCGTCTGACGTGCAGGTGAATGACATCGTTGAAGACGCGGGTGGCCGCCTGTGGTTTGCCACTATGGGTGAAGGAATATATTCGTACGACAGGCAGACAGGTGTTTGGCGGCGTTACAAGAATGTGTCCTCGTCGTACGGTACTTCCGGAAGTTATGTCGCCTGCCTTTTGGAGGATGGCCGCGGAAGGCTGTGGGCCGGCACCGAGGGGGACGGTCTTTGCCTGTATGACAAGGACAAGGATTCTTTCTCATCGGTCATCAACACCAGGAACGGTCTTTTGAGTGATGTCGTGTCCTGTCTTGAATGTGACCGGAGCGGAAACATCTGGGGAGGCACCAACAAGGGGCTTTTCCGCATGGATGCGGTGACTTTCGGAGTGAGGACCTATACCCATTCCAACGGTCTGCCGTCAGACCAGTTCAACTACAAGTCATGTTTCATGGACATTGCGGGGAAGGTATATTTCGGCAGCATAAACGGCTTCGTGTCTTTTGTTCCTGAGCGGATGTCCAAGGAGAACCGGAGGCCGGAGGTCTGCATGACCGACCTTCTTGTGAATAACCGGAAGGTTAGACCGGGAGATCAGTACGGACTGCTTGACTCTTCGATAATGGACACAAAACGTCTTGTCGTGCGCCCGGGTGTCAAGAACTTCACATTGTGCATGACGGAGATCAACTATGTGCCGGCGCACAACACAAACTGGTACTACAGTCTTGAGAACTGGGACAGGCAGTGGATTCCCGCCAAGATGCCGGCCAGGGTGACATATTCAAACCTTCCGGCAGGAAAGTACGTCCTTCATGTCCGGGCGGACAACATTGACTCGACCGACGCCGCATCCTTGGAGATAGTGGTCAAACCTCCGTTCCACAGAACCACCTTCGCTTATGTGATGTATTTCGTCCTCATGACATGTGCATTGGGTGTCGGTTTCTCTTTGGCCAAGAGAAAGATGGAACGAGAGAAGGAAGAAGGCGAGCGGAGACGCAATGAAGAGAAGGAAAGGGAAATCTACAAGGCGAAGATAACGTTCTTTTCAAACATAACCCACGAGATAAGAACACCTTTGAGCCTGATGAAGATGCCTTTGGAAGAAATCATCAGTCATCGGACAAAATCGGATGCGGATTATGACAACCTGCTTATCATAAGGGACAACACAGACCGTTTGATGAATCTGGTGAATCAGTTGCTTGATTTCAGGAAGGTGAATGGCAGCGGGATCGAGCCGCAATTTGTCCGCGCGGATTTGACCAAGGTCCTCGGGGGAGTGGTTCATAGGTTTCTTCCGTCCGCCAGACTGAAGGGCTGTGATCTGGAAAGTGACATCCCTGAATCTCTTATGGCGGATGTTGACGTGGAAATGTTTGTCAAGATTGTGAGCAATCTGCTTTCCAATGCCCTCAAGCATGCCGACGGCCACATCTGGATCACCATGGCGCAGGTGGCGGACAGTTGTGAGATTTCCGTGACCAATGATGGCGACAGGATTCCTCCTGAACTTTCGGAGAAGATATTTTCTCCGTATTTCAAGGTGGATGAAAATTCCGACGGCTTTGGAATAGGTTTGCCTTTCGCCAGATCAATGGCTGAGATTCATAAGGGAAGCCTGAGGTTGACGGATGGGCCTGACGGGATGACCCGGTTCACGATAACACTGCCTCTTGAGCAGGAGAATGCGTTCAGGTGTCTGGATAATGTTCTTGAGGAGCCTGAAATCGTGACGGGCGGTTCGTCGACGGATTCTGAAAAGACTCTGCTTCTTGTTGAGGACGATATGCCGTTTGTGGATTTCATAACCAGACATCTGAGCGGGAAATACAATATCATCAAGGCGGGAGGCGGGAAGCGCGCTCTTGAGATCTTGTCCAATAACCATGTCGATCTGGTGCTCTCGGATGTGGTTATGCCCGGCATGAATGGAATCGAGCTTTGCAGGGCGATCAAGGGCGATCCGCGTCTCAGGCATATTCCTGTGATATTCCTGACCGCGGAGGTCTCTCCTCAGTTCAAGGCCGACGCCGCGTTGGCTGGTGCGGATGACTATCTGGGAAAGCCGGTTTATATGGACTTCCTCGTCAGCAGCATTGAGAACCAGCTCAGGAACGGTTACGTTTCCGAGACAATAAGGAACATCGGAGAGACTGAACCAAGCAATCTTGTCTATACCAAGGCTGATGAAAGTTTCCTGAACGCTTTGACGCAACTTATCAACGACCATCTTGAGGAGGCGGACTTGGATGTCAACAAACTCGCTTCATTGATGAATATGAGCCGTGCCACACTTTACAGAAAAGTGAAGGAGTCTCTCAAGGTGACGCCTAATGACTTTATTCGCGTCGTAAGGCTCAAGAAAGCGGCGGAACTCTTGCGGCAGAAAGAGTATCGGATAAATGAAATCGCCTACATCACAGGCTTCAGTTCGTCATCATATTTCTCACGGTGCTTTTATCGGCAATATGGTGTACTGCCAAAGGATTTCTGCTAAGAAAGCCCTCTGGGGAGTGTTTGAGACACGATTTTGATATTTTATGAAACGATTTTGACCCGTTTTGAGACGGGTTTTATCTTTTTTTGCACACAGAAATATCAATGAAAATGAAACCACTGAAGACCATTGTCTCGCTTTGCATGCTTTGGCTGGCCATGGCCGGTTACGCGAAAGCTGACGCCACGCTGAATGAACCCATCAGTTTTTCAAGTGTAACCGTTGAGGATTCATTCTGGCAGCCCAGAATTAAACGGCTCTCCGAAGTGACCGTCCCGTTTTGCCTTGACCAGTGTGCCAAAAAGACGCACAGGGTCGATAACTTCGCCATAGCGGCGGGGGTAAGGGAAGGTCGTTTCGAGGGTCTTTTCTATGACGATTCCGATTTGTATAAGATGATAGAAGGTGCGTCCTATTCTCTTCAGAACACTCCGGACAAGGTGTTGGAGTCTCAATTGGACAGCATCATCGCCTTGATTGCCGGAGCGCAGGGAAAGGATGGCTACATCAACACCTACTACACGTTAAAGATGCCTGGCAAGCGCTGGACTGACATGGACAAGCATGAGATGTACTGTGGCGGGCATCTTATCGAGGCCGGCATCGCCTATTATAAAGCCACAGGCAAACGCGTGCTGCTGGATGTGGCCGAAAGATTCGCGGAATATCTTGTCTCGGAATTCGGCCCCGGCAAAAAGGATTGGGTTCCAGGGCATCCCGAAATCGAGCTTGCCTTGATCCGCCTTTATCATGAGACGTCCAAGAAAGAATATCTGGATCTGGCTCATTTCCTGTTGGAGGAAAGAGGCCGCGGCAAAGCCGACTGGAAGGCGTATGACTATTATATTGACAAAGTTCCTGTCGCGGAACTTGGCAAGATCGGAGGCCATGCGGTGCGCGCGATGTATCTGCTTACCGGAATGGCGGACTATTCGGCGACTTCCGGAGACACTTCTTACATCGCCGCTTTGGACAGGCTTTGGGACAATGTGGTGAAGACCAGGATGTATCTGACCGGCGGGATCGGCTCCTCGCGCCGCAATGAAGGCTTCACCGAGGACTATGACCTGCCGAACAAGGATGCCTATTGCGAGACCTGCGCCTCCGTCGGAATGGTGATGTGGAACCAGCGCATGAATATGCTCAAAGGGGAGTCCCGGTATGTGGATGTCCTGGAACGCGCGATGTACAACGGCGCGCTTGCGGGAATATCCTTGTCCAGCGACAGGTTCTTCTATGTCAATCCTTTGGCTTCGGACGGTGATCATCACAGAAAGCCTTGGTACGGCACCGCCTGCTGCCCGAGCCAGATCTCAAGGTTCCTTCCGTCAGTCGGTGGCTACATCTATGCCCGGTCGGATGATGCGCTGTGGGTCAATCTTTATGTGTCCGGCAAGGTGGAGACGGAGATTTCAGGCGTGAAGACAACATTCAGCCAGAAAACCGAATATCCTTGGGACGGAACTGTCTCGATGACAGTCTCTCCGGAGAAAAAGACCGCTTTCGCCGTCAGACTTCGCATCCCTGGCTGGTGTGAGGAATATAATGTCTCTGTCAATGGAAAGAAGGTCCGGTACGTTCTGGACGGAGGCTATGTGGTGCTTGAAAGAAAATGGAGGAAAGGCGACCGGATTGCCTTTGAAATGAACATGCCGGTGAAGGTTGTCACCTCCGATCCTAAAGTGAAGGCCAACATTGGAAAGCGCGCCATACAGAGAGGTCCGATCGTCTATTGCATGGAGCAGGTGGACAACGCTGGTTTTGATGCCATAAGGCTCACGTCGGATGATGTTTTCCAGTGCGTGTTCGAGCCGGAGACACTTGGTGGAGTATGCACGGTCACAGCCTCTTCAAACGGGCGTTCCGTCAGGTTTGTCCCGTATTACGCATGGGACAACAGAGCTCCGGGCAAGATGAAGGTCTGGGTGGAATACGAATCAAACACTATTGACAAACAATCAAGATTGCGGCCGACCGCTTATCAGGAACTGCCTTTGGGAGCGGTCAAGGCCGAAGGCTGGCTTAAAGAGATGCTGCTCAGGCAAAGGAACGGGATTACATCCCGGATGGATGTCCTTTATCCTCAGGTGATGGGGGACAGAAACGGATGGTTGGGAGGAGACGGAGACCAATGGGAAAGAGGGCCGTATTGGATTGACGGTCTTCTGCCGCTGGCGTATATTCTTGATGATCAGGAGTTGAAGGACAAGGCCAAGCCGTGGATAGAGTGGGCTTTGGCAAGCCAGCGTGAGGATGGTTTCTTTGGCCCGGACCGGGACTATCCCTACGAGAGTGGACTTCAGAGAAACAATTCACATGACTGGTGGCCAAGGATGGTGGTCCTGAAGGTTCTGCAGCAGTATTGGTCGGCGACAGGTGACGAAAGGGTAATCGATTTCATGCGCAGGTACTTCAGGTACCAGCTCGCGACATTGCCTGAGACACCTCTTGGCAGGTGGACTTTCTGGGCGGAATACAGGGCCTGTGACAATCTGAACATGGTGCTGTGGCTTTATGATGTCACCAAAGAGTCTTGGTTGATTGATCTTGCCGGCGTTCTTCATGCTCAGGGACACGATTATGTCAAGATGTTTCTGGAAAGTGACGACCTTCACAGACTGAGCACCATCCACTGCGTGAATCTTGCGCAGGGCATCAAGGAACCGGTGGTTTATTGGAGGGTGGATCCGGATCAGAAGTATCTGGACGCTGTTGACAAGGCGTTCTCGGACATCCGTCAGTACAACGGTTTCCCGAACGGAATGTACGGCGGTGACGAGGCTCTTCACGGCAACAATCCGACGCAGGGCTCGGAGTTGTGCTCGGCGGTTGAGCTGATGTATTCTCTGGAAGAGATGGTGAAGGTTACCGGTCGGCTTGAATATGTTGACCATCTGGAGCGTGTCGCTTTCAATGCCTTGCCGTCCCAGATAACGGATGACTTCACGGCGCGTCAGTATTTCCAGCAACCCAATCAGGTCATGGTGACCAGGTGTATTCATAATTTTGACATCAACCACGGGAACACAGACCTTGTGTTTGGCCTTTTGACCGGCTATCCTTGCTGCACATCGAACTTGCACCAAGGCTGGCCCAAGTTTACCCGTAATCTTTGGCTGTCGTCTCCTGACGGAGGTCTTGCCGCTCTGGCATATTCCCCGTCCTCCGTCAGAAAGAGCTTCTCCGGGGTTGATGTCTTGATTATGGAGAAGACCCGTTATCCAATGGACGGAAGGATTGATTTTGAGGTTTCTGTCCCATCTGGTGGCAAAGTGTCGTTCCCTTTGCATCTGCGCGTTCCGTCATGGAGCGTCAGACCGAGCCTGACAGTCAACGGAGAACCGGTTTCTGTCACGGTGGGTAGCATGGCTGTCGTGGACAGGGAATGGTCTGACGGTGACCGTGTGGTGTTGGATCTTCCTATGGAGGTGTCTTTGAGTGAATGGTATGAGAATTCCGTGGCGGTGGAGAGAGGTCCGCTGGTGTACGCTCTGAAGATGAAGGAGAAGTGGGTCAAATGTGACATTGGGGATGAGAATTCCATTTATGGCAATGACTATTGGGAGGTGCTCCCGGAATCTCCGTGGAACTATGGAATAATCGATCCCGCCAAATCCTCCCTGTCAGATTGCTTTGAGGTGAAGGTGGATGAGAAACTCCTTGACAGTGAATGGTATTGGAATCCTGAGTCGGCTCCGGTGTCAATCATGGTCAACGCCAAGCGGATCCCTTCATGGACCCTCTACAACGGTATGGCCGGCCCGCAGCCTTACAGCCGCATGTATGGCCCGGACACCAAGGATGTCCCGGTGGAGCGCATCACGCTGATTCCATACGGATGCACTACTTTGAGAATTTCGGAGTTCCCCGTCATCAAGGAATAAATCTAACAATTAATCACCAATCTTATTTAATCATTTATGAATCCAAAACAAATCAGAGTCGGCCTTTTGTCCTTGCTGGCGCTCTTCGCGATGGCACTTGATGTGTCTGCGCAGAAGAGGACGGTTTCCGGACACGTCACTGACACAGAGGGAGTTCCTATGGTGGGTGTAGGAATTCTGGTCAAAGGAGAAGGACGAGGTGTCATTTCGGGCCAGGACGGAAGCTGGTCCATTTCAGTATCTCCTGAAAATGTCCTTGAGTTCTCTTTGCTGGGCTTTCAGACACAGGAGATCACGGTCGGAGACAAGACCGTCATTGATGTCAGACTGGAATTGAAGGCCAATGAACTTGACGATGTCACTGTCGTGGCTTTCGCGAAGCAGAAGAAGGAGAGCATCATCGCTTCCGTCTCGGCGGTTAATCCTAAGGAACTTAAAATCCCTTCAAGCAACCTGACGACGGCTTTGGCCGGACGTGTCTCAGGAGTGATCTCATATCAGGTCAGCGGAGAGCCGGGCCAGGACAACGCCCAGTTCTTTGTCCGTGGAATCTCGTCCTTTGGAGCCTCGGCGAAGAAGGATCCGCTTATCCTGATTGACAACATTGAGATGTCGTCCTCTGATCTGGCACGTCTGACCACTGACGACATCGCCAGCTTCTCGGTGATGAAAGACGCCACGGCGGCCGCTCTTTACGGAGCCCGTGGAGCCAACGGTGTCATCCTCATAACCACCAAGAGCGGAATGGAAGGCAAGGCGAAACTGAATTTCCGTTACGAGACCTCCATCAGCCAGCCGACCCGTGAAGTGGAGTTCGCTGATCCCGTGACTTACATGTTGCTTCACAATGAGGCGGTCAAGACCCGCAATCCGATCGCTCCGGCTCCATATTCACAGGAGAAGATCGCCAACACCAGACTCGCGGACCGCAACACGAATGTGTTTCCGGCGACGGACTGGTACGATATGCTGTTCAAGCCGGCCACAGTCAACCAGCGGTTCAATTTCAACCTCAGCGGTGGTGGCCAGATTTCGAATTATTATATTTCCGGAGCCTACACCCGTGACAACGGAGTGCTGAAATCGGACTCGAACAACAACTTCACCAACAACATCAATCTGAACAAGTATGTGCTGAGGGCCAATTTCAACGTGAATGTGACGAAGAGCACCAAGGTGACAATCCGCCTTCACGGAGCGTTCGATGACTATCAAGGGCCGCTTCAGGGCGGAAGCGAGCTTTACGAGATGGCGATGAACGCCAACCCTGTGGCTTTCCCGGCTTTCTACCGCACTGACGACGGTATTCTGGAGCCGCGCAAGCACACGATGTTCGGAACGAACGATGACAACACTTATGTGAACCCGTACGCGGAGATGGTCAAGGGGTTCAAGCAATATTCATCCTCGACCATGCTCGCGCAGGTGGAAGTCAGGCAGGATTTCAGTGAATTGATAACCAAAGGCTTGTCGGGAAGGGTGCTTGTCAACACAGACCGGTATTCCTATTTTGATGTCCGCCGTGAGTCAAAGCCTTATTTTTATTCTTTGGCCACATACGACAGGGACAACGGTTTCTATACCGTCCGTTCCGTCAACGAAGGCAGCAACGCACTGTCTTACACGGAGGGAGCAAAGGATGTCAATTCTTCCCTTTACATGGAGGCGGCCATTGACTATGCCCGTAAATTCAAGGACAGGCACAATGTTACAGGACTTCTGGTCTACACAATGCAACAGCGCCTTTACGGCAACGCCGGCTCACTTCAAAAATCTCTCCCTTACAGGAATATGGGACTGGCCGGCCGTTTTACCTACGACTATGACAGCCGCTACTTCATGGAGGCGAACTTTGGCTACAACGGTTCGGAACGCTTCAACGCCAAGCATCGCTGGGGGTTCTTCCCTTCGGCCGGTCTGGGCTACATCATCTCCAATGAGAAATTCTGGGAGCCTCTCAAGAACACGGTCTCCTTGCTTAAACTCAAGGCCACATACGGTCTTGTCGGAAATGACGCCATAGGCAACGAAAGGTTCTTCTATCTCTCGAACGTGGATCTCAACAGCAGGCTCCACGGCATTTCGTTCGGCACGACCATCAACACCACGAAACCGGGGGTGTCCATCTCCCAGTATGCCAATCCGGAGATCACTTGGGAGATTTCCCGAAAGATGAATCTCGGTGTCGAACTTGGACTGTTCGATGACCTGAACGTCCAGTTTGACTACTTCACGGAGAACAGAAGCAATATCCTTATGCCGCGCGCCTATATTCCTTCAACCGCAGGCTACGAGGCGACCATCAGCGCCAACATCGGCGAAGCTGTGGGACATGGATGCGAGGTGGCCGTGCAGTACAATCATTCCTTCGCGAACGGGATGTGGATTATGGGCAACGGCAACTTCACCTACGCCACCAGCGAGTACAAGTTCTACGAGGAGCCCGACTATGCTGACACGCCTTGGCTTTCCCATAAAGGCCGCTCGCTCGGTCAGGTCTATGGCTATGTCGCCGAACGTCTGTTCGTTGACGATGCCGAGGTCGCCAATTCTCCTCTCCAGAATTTCGGAGGAAATGTCCCGACCCAGGCCGGTGACATCAAGTACAAGGACATCAACAACGACGGCATCATCAGTGAGCTGGACAAGGTGGCCATCGGTTACCCTGTGACCCCGGAAATCATCTACGGATTCGGTGTCTCCCTTGGCTACAAGGGATTTGACCTGTCCTGCTTCTTTCAGGGTTCAGGCCGTTCCTCCTTCTGGATAGATCCCGCGAAGGTCTCTCCTTTCAAGGATGGCCAGCGCGCCTTGATGAAGAGCATCGCGGATGATGTCTGGACCGAGGAAAACCGGAACATCCATGCTTTCTGGCCACGTCTTTCGGAGGAACAGAACGCCAATAACAGCCAGGTCAGCACGTGGTTCATGAGAGACGGCTCGTTCCTGCGCCTGAAGTCGGCGGAGTTCGGCTACACGATTCCGGACAGACTCTCAAAGAAGCTGGGAATTAATATGACACGAATATACTTGAGCGGAAGCAACCTTCTTACATTCAGTAAATTCAAGTTGTGGGATCCAGAGATGCAGGGCAACGGTCTCGGCTATCCGATCCAGCGTGTATATAACCTTGGTGTCCACGTCACTTTCTAATACCGACGAAAAATGAGAATGAATATTACACATAGAGCGAAGGCCGCGGTGATGGCTGTCCTGACATTATTCTTCACGGCATCCTGCGATTACCTTGACGTGGTTCCGGATGACATCCCGACTCTGGACCATGCGTTCGAGGACAAGGCGCAGGCCGAGAAATATCTCTACACTTGTTACGGCTACCTGCCGGAATACATGAGTCCGGCGAAGGACCCGGCTATAATGGGTTCGGGAGAATTCCTTTCCTACACAACCGGTAACGGGGCTATCAGCCTCTACAATCTGGCTCTCATCACAGGCGGACAGAACATCAGCGCCCCGATCTGCAACAATTGGGAGACTGACACATGGTACTATTCCCCGTACCAGGCCATCCGTGTCTGCAACACTTTCCTTGAGAAAATCGACGAGCCTTTTGACCTTGACAACATCACCAAGACCAGATGGGTGGCCGAGGTGAAGTTTCTCAAGGCCTACTACAACTATTGTCTGATCCGGATGTACGGCCCGATAGTGATCCAGGACACGAACCATGATGTCAACGCCGAGCCTGACGCCGTCCGGGAGTACCGCACTCCTTTCGATGAGTGCATCGACTATGTTGTCGCCCTTCTGGACGAGGCCACCCCGGATCTTCCGTTGAGGATCGAGAAGGAGACGGAGGAGCTAGGCCGTGCCACACAGGCTATCGCCAAGGCTGTGAAAGCCAAGGTTCTTGTCATGGCCGCTTCGCCGTTGTTCAATGGTAATCCTCTCTACGCCAATATCGTGGATGGACGAGGTGTGCGTCTTTTCCCGGAGGCCGGAGAGAAGGCCGAGAAATGGAAAAGGGCGGAGGCCGCGCTCAAGGATGCCATAGCGACTGCTGAGTTGGCCGGAAACGACCTCTACACGCTCCGGACACATGCATATTCCTTGAACCAGGAACTTGAGAAACAGTTGGAGATCAGGTACAAGATCTGGGACGCGTGGAACACCGAGACGGTCTGGGGCTACACCCGCACCAGCACGTTCGCCCTGCAGTACAACTCAATGCCCCGTCTTACCGCGGACGCGTTGAAGAACTCTTATGTGAAAGGAGGGTCTCTGGCCCCTACATCGTTCGTGGCTGATCTCTACTACACCGAGAACGGGGTTCCGATGGCAGAAGTGCATCCTGGCCGTCGGAGAAATGGAAAGTCTCCACCTCTGTGGACGCAGCCACCGGAGAACCTTTTGTCACGGCCAGGATGCACTTCAACCGTGAGCCACGTTTCTACGCGTCGCTGGGATTTGACGCGGCCCTTTGGTGGGGCAACGGCAAGTATGACATCACAAAGTATGGCGAACTTTACAAACTGGCCGCCAAGTTCTCGCAGCTTCAGGGACAGACATGGGCTTCGTTATATTCAGTGACAGGCTATTTCGCCAAGAAGCTTATCGCGCCGGAGACGACGTTCAACGCTTCAAGTTTCTCCACAGAGCCGGCTCCATTCCCGATCATCCGCATGTCCGATCTCTATCTGCTCTATGCTGAGGTTCTCAACGAGGTCTATGGCCCTACGGATGAAGTGTTCGTCTATCTTGACGCCGTGCGTGCAAAGGCAGGCCTGAAAGGCGCCAGAGAGTCGTGGAGGAACTATTCCACCCAGGCCGCCAAGGTAGAGACAAAGGACGGCTTGAGAAGCATCATCCAGAGAGAAAGGATGATAGAACTCGCCATGGAGGGGCAGAATATGTGGGACATCCGCAGATGGCTCCGCGGAACCGAACTTTGGAATGGACAGACGATGGTCTGGAACGTCAATGAGAAGGCTCCGGCCGCGTATTACAATCAGGTGCCGGTCACATCCGCGCACAAGAAGTTCTCCCAGAGAGACTATCTCTGGCCTATCAGCCAAAGGCAGATGTCAATCAATCCAAAACTTCAGCAGAACTACGGATGGTAAATCTAATCACGATGAATATGAAAAGAATAATATTACTGATGTTTTCCGCCGCGGTGGCGTATTCCTGCGCGGATCAGCCGATTGGCTCCATTCCGATGGATTCCGAGGCTCCGGGGCAGGTGTCGGACGTTAAGGTCACGAATGTTCCGGGCGGGGCGGACCTCTCCTATAAGATTCCTGAAGACAATGATCTTCTTTATGTGAAGGCCACTTATGAGCTGGAAAACGGCACCCAGTCCAGCGTGATGGTGTCGATGTATGAGAACACTTTGAAAATCAGAGGGTTCGCCAAGCCGGAAGAGCGCAGGGTGATGATAACTACGGGAGACAGGAGCGGCAATGAGTCGGAGCCGGTCTCAGTCTCCATCTCTCCGATGCGCTCCCCGATCTTCGATGTGCTGGAATCAGTCAGGATGGAAGGTACTTTCGGTGGAGTCAGGTTGGCTTGGAAGAACGAGACCAAGAGCGCCCTTGCGGTGACTCTTCTGAAAAAGGCGGGTTCTAAATGGGAGGAGATCAACACCTACTATTCAGATGCTGACGAAGGACGGCAGGCTGCCCGTGGAATGGATGCCGAGGAGGCTGAGTTCGCTGTGTTCATCAAGGACAGGTGGGAGAACGTCTCGGACACGGTGACCGCCACCCTTACACCTCTTTTCGAGGAACAGTTCCCGGTTGGGACCTATAAGAAATATGCCATGGCCGGTGACAGCGAGATTTCTTACGGATGGGATCTCGGATTCGCTTTGGACGGGAACACGACACAGGCTTACGGCTGGTTCTCAAAACCATCTGTCGAAGGTGGAGTCTGGCCGGCAAGATTCACGGTCAGGATCGCCGGAGGCGCGTTGGTCAGCCGTGTCAGGATAATCCAGCGCCATCCGGAGATGTGGGAGAACGGTAATCCTAAGAAATTCAACGTTTATGCTACCAACAATCCGTCTCCGGACGGAAGCAATGACGGATGGACGCTTCTGAAGACATTTACATCCGTCAAGCCATCCGGTTACGATTCCGGACAGTATTCGGATGAGGACCGCTACATCGCCCAGAACGGGGAGGACTTCGAGTTTGACCCGGAGAAGGTTGCCAAGTATGAATATTACCGGTTCGAGTTCGTCGAGAACTGGGGTGGAGACAACACCTTCATCAATCTGTATGAAATATTCTTTTACGGAAAACTCTAAAAGGAATCGAATATATGAACTTAAGAATATTATCGGCTTCCGCCGCCGTTGTGGCTTTGTCCTTGGTGTCCTGTTCGAAAATGAATGACCTCCACAAGCCATATCTTGAGAAAGGGGAGACGGTCTATGCCGCCAAGGTGGATTCCGTCAAGGCTCTTGTCGGGGTCAACAGTCAGGTTCTCGACATTTTTGTTCCGGCCAACAGGGTCAGTCGTGGTGTTGTCAGATGGAATCTCGGCCAGGATTCGTTGGAGTTCAGTCTCCCGGCGCCACTGGTGTCACCTGTCAGAGTTGTTGTCCCTGGGCTTGAGGAGGGAAACTATACCTACGACATCGTGACTTACGACTCCTACAACAACAAGTCCCTCGCTTATGAGGTCACAAGCAATGTGGTCTCAGAGGAAACCATGGCCGCGCATAAGGACATGATGACCAAGTCTTTGTACTATTCTGAATATGACGCCTGTCTGAAAAAGATAGCCTCGATGTATCCAAAAGCCAAGATCAGCAACGCCCAGAACTTCGGTGGAAGCGCTTGGTTCATGTGGGAGTGCGACCCTCTTCCGGGAGCCAAGGTGGTGTTCCGCTACATCAATCGGGACAATGTCTGGACAACCAGGGAATTCGCAGGGGAGAACATAAAGAAGAAGGCATGGGAGTCTTCACTCAAGGATGCCCTCTGCGAGCCGAAGGACCAGGTCGTGTTCTACTACCACACGGTTTACGAAAACCTTGGTTTTGTGCATAAGGTGTCACACCGGGTTGACCTTGGCGAGGAGTACGCGGACCGGTGGTACGACTACGAGGTCGAGATCAGGATTGACAGTTACTCCTACCCGGAGGCTTCTGACAATTGGTAATGGGCAGACGAGCATGAAAGGTCGAATCAATCTGCTTTGTGTCAGCCTTCTTTCGTTGTTGCTCTGCAATTGTGGTGGATCCTCTTCCGAACCGGAACCTGTTTCGGCTCCGGAAGGGGACTACATCAACCGGGAGGAGACATTCGGATCCTATCAAGGGTGGAGATTCAGGTGCAAGGTGTTGGCTGAAAGCAGGACGGTCGAGAAATTCGGTGGCAGACTGGACTTCATGAAAAAGGTTGACGGCCTTATGGAGAAAGCCAGCGAACGGTTCCGGGTCAAAGGCATAAATGATTCCCAAGGCAACAGGGTTCTGTTCTACATGTCTGAATTCGAGGTGTTTGACGGCAGGTCTGGCGACCGGCTCAACGAGCCGATGCGCGGCAATGAATCCTATGATCTGAAGATAGTGATCAATGCGACCGCCACCGCCTCTGACAAGTCAGGAGGTTTTGTCGGCTCTCCTTGCCTTTCCATCGGGCTGGACAGATCCGAGCCGTTTTCCGACGAGTCCCTGATGGATCTGGTCTATTGTCTGGGGCTTTCAAGAGGTGTCGTCGCGCTGAATGAGGTCGAGATCCACAATGGCTCTGTCAACAACCCTGTCAACGGTCAGGATTTCAATGCTGTCCCATGCATAATGAACGACAGGAAATCCACCTCTGTCTGGTCGGAGTATTCCAAGTCCGTGATCAACGCCTCTGGCGACAAGAGAGTCGCCGCGCACAGGGATTATCTGCCTTCAGGCTTCAGGGCTCAGGTGTTGACATCCGAAGGGCAGGTGGCGAAGGACGCTGTCCTGCGTTTCTATCCTGTGTATCCCGGCAGCGGGAAGGTGGATGACACTCCGCTCTTTACCGGCTCGCTGTCTGCTACCGGAAACTATGTGTTCGCCTCGAATCCGTTCCTCCTTGACGAAGGGCGTAAGGAAGTGTTCAATTATTTGGTTGAAGTTGTTTACGAGAGGTATAAGTTCTATTCATGGATGCCGGTTTACGAGACAGAGCAAGCCTGCGTCTCGGATCCCGGAATGTCATATACTTACAAGATCAAGCTTCCGAAGATAGATGAGAACACTTATTATGTTCCAGATGGTGACTATGTTGACAGGAATGTCGAGTTTGACCGTCTTCAAGGGTGGAAATTCCGCTGCAAGGTGTTTGTGGAGAAACAGACGATGGCCGACCACGGTGGCAGAATGGAGGTTCTCAAGAAGATGGACAAACTGATGAAGGATGCGAGCGCATATTTCCAAGTCAAGGGTATAAATGACGCCGGAGGCAATCAGTTCCATTTCTACATGACCGAAATGCTTCCGTTCGAGGGGCGTTCCTCGGCTTTGATGTACGACAAATCCGGAGAGTCGGATCTCAGTTACGATGTCCGGGTCATAGTCAACGCTCATGCCGTCGACGGTGATGTCTCCGGAGGCTGGCTGCCGGCTCCCTACCTTTCGGTAGGCCACGATTTCAGTGGCCTGTTCCAAGGCTACGCCGTGGACGCTTTGGTACACGAGTTCGGGCATTCCAGAGGCATGATCGACTTGTATGCCACCGAGGTGAAGGAGGCTTCCGGCAATCCGATCACCGGAGAGACTTACAAGGCTCAGAAAGGAATAATGAACTACCCTTACGGCGAGACCGTGTGGACCGAATATTCCAAGATGATGATCAACGCTTCCGCGGACAAGAGAATCTGCATAAAGCACCATACCTTCCTTTCGGAGACCTTCAATGTGAAGGTGGTGAAGAAGGACGGCTCGCCTGTAGCGGGGGCGTTGCTGAAATTCTATCCGGTCGAGGGCTATAGCTACAAGGTTACACCGACCCCTCTATACGAAGGTGAGACCTCCGGCGAGGGAATATTCCGGTTCCAGTCGAATCCTTTCATAAAGCCCGGTCAGAGCGACAGAGGCAACAACATATTCAATTTCTATGTCGAGATTGAATATGACGGTGTCAAGACCTATCGCTGGATGCCTATCCAGGACGCTGAGCTTGAATATGGGACAAACGGCAGCAACACACTGGTGTTCAGTCTGGATTAAGTAACATTCAAAAAATAACCTGCATCATCTTAAGGAATCTTTTCGGTATAGATCTCTTTTCTCATCAGTCATGTGCCACCGGCACACTCCTTCTTCAAAAAAAGATCTATCCTCGAAGATCTTCTCTTAATCTGAAGCAACTTATTTTTTTCATGTTCCTAACAGGACTTGTCACGGCCTGACATATTCATTTGAAAACATTTTAGTGAAATGTAAAAAATAACCTGCATCACTTTAAATTTGCAATATATTGATGTTCAGGGTGATTCTATAAATTCAATTTTATCGATTGATGCAACTTATTTTCTCAACATTACTTAATCTGGGAGATGGTAGTGCGGCATCAAAGCCATTTTCTTCCATATACGGTCGAAAGCCGATGCCTATTACGAACCTTGGAGCAAGGCCATAACCGGCGAGTCGGGCAACGAAGGCTATATGGCATAAAGAAAGAGGGTGACTTTTAAGTCCGAATGGACTTTCTAGTCACCCTCTCGCTTATGGTATCAGGATCTAATTCTTCTTTCTGACGATCCAGGTCCCCGGATTTTCAGTACTTTTGACTGATTCGTATCCTTCAGCTACCCAGTTGGCAGGTTTGCCATTGATAGTGTCGCCGGTACTTGCTGCCGGATTGAATCCCACGAAGGTTCCTCCCTTTATGGTGATCTTGCAATCTGCTATGCTGCCGTCGTGACAGTTGATAAGATACTGAGCACTAGCGCCATCTGCCGCCTTAAAGATTCCTCCGTTTATTTCGAGTTCGGCGTGGTCAAGTGGGTCATATGGCATAAGGTAAATCGCAGGAGAGTCGTTTCCGCTATTGTCGGTTCCTGAAACGAATGTTCCATCGTTTATTACCAGCTTTCCATCCCAGATGGTAATCGCAGCCGCAAACTCACTTGAGTTTCCTCCTTCGATGAGGATGTCCTTACTATTGATGGTGAGCGTCTGTCCCTCTCCATTCACTAAAATGGCTTCATCGCTGTTTTGTCCACCACGAATAATTCCGTTACCGTTTATGACATTAGTTCCATTATCCTTGCAGAAGTGCAGGAGAGCGCTTGAGAGGTCGCCTTCCATAAGAACGCCATTTGCCATAGTCAGCGTGAAATCCTTCTGGATCTTTAGCTGGTTCTTCGGTGCGACTGGGTAATCGACTAATACAGTACCGTTTTCCTCGACAGAAGATACGGCATCGACTAGTTTAATCTCATTTGTAGGGATCATAGAAACCTTATATGCAAGAGGAGTTTCGTTAGTCTCTTCATAATAGTATTTCGGTGCTACGTAATCCCTTCCGGCATCGTCTGAATACTTACCTCCGTAGATGGTTATGGCAGCATTTTCCAGAGCAGGATAGTTGCAGTCTTTGTCGATATAGACAGTCTTGCAAGGCACGTCCGTTTTGCTGTCCGGTACTTTACCGACGCGGTCACCTCCTGTGGTGATGATCTCAGCATCGTTAATGACGATGTTACCTCCGCGGCTAAGGATGCCGACTCCGTTATCGATGTTGATTTTTGCAGCATTGATGGTTATGTTATCCTTCCACGGAGCATATATCCCGCAGGCTACGTTAGCAGCATCGGCAGTGTAACCGTTAATTACAGGAGCTTTACCACTTAATGCACTGATGCGTATCGTATTGCCTTTATCACGAGCCTCTGTCGTATTCGCATAGTTAAGACTTCCGTTACCGGCTATAACTGCGTTATTCGTAGCTGTGAAAGAACCACCATAAATCGTAATGGAGCAGCCGCTAGCCGTACCGGTGCATACTGCGCCCTCGACAGAATTTACGGTGCAGTCGCGGAGGTATACTTTAGCGCCTTTAGCGTGAGAGTCTAATTTGACTCCTACAAATTTCTTCGATTCGATGGTTCCGTTCTTGAGACATACCTCGCCTTGCTTTACTATGACGGCACATTCGCCTTCGTTTTCAGATGTAATGCTGTGGCCGTTAAGATCTAGAGTGAGAGCTGCAAGACTGCCGGTTAGTGTGTTTGTTATCGTGAGTGGGCCTTTGACATCACCTTCTAAGGTGATGGTTGGGTTCTTTCCTATATTGATGGCAAATGCTATAGCCTCTTCGATGGAACCGAACTGCCTGCCATTTATAGATGCTACGCTTTTGAAAGACTTGGCGCTTTCTGTCTTGATGACTACGGGCGTGTTCTTCTGGATGTTGCAGTCACCTAAGGTCTTCTGGAGTAATACTACGGATGTGCCGTCGGACTTGTGAGCTGTTATAGTAAGTTCCTTACCCGAAAGGTCTACCGGAGCTGTGGTGAAGAAGGCCCTAGCGTATTCGCCCTTATCGAAATCAAATCCAGCTCCGTTAGCGGTCCCGAGGGTTAAAGTTAACGAAGTGCTGTATTTGTTACCGCTAATTGTAGAAGAAGTGGCGTCAAGAGTACAACTGCTTGTAAAGAGTGGATCTGTCGTAGATAAGGTGAGAGATGTTACGCCCTTAGTCTCTTCGGTGAAGAGATGCTCCACTACTATCCAGCCCACCTGGTTCTTCAGATTGAACTCCAGACTGTTGGCTCCGCTTGCCTTGGTGGCTTTCGCACAGGCATAGTCGTAATATTTTAGCATCGCAGTACTGTTCTTCACATCTTGCCTCTGGCCTTCGAATGTCATCGGAATGGATCTAAAGTCGGAATAGATGACGAAGTTATAGGCAGGGATGAATGCATAATAGTTTATGCCGTCCATAAGTTGAAATCCCTTGCTTTCGAGTATATTTGCACA
>OCLL01000099.1_pt1 | contig 20925 bp, 12 predicted proteins | sample 1538931 | NCBI WGS metagenome assembly OCLL01 (sample SAMN03418270, study PRJEB22391) | human gut metagenome | biome: human-gut; feature: organic feature; material: feces | host: Homo sapiens | place: Tanzania | collected 2013-01 | reverse complement strand
AAATTCTCAATCTCTTCTTTCCCCATTTTTCAGGTGTTTTTGCCTGATTTACTTTCTTAGGAATATTGTTTACATAGGAGGTGGGGAAGATTCTTATTAAGAATACTAAAGAAAGCTTTCTTTCATCAAAATGATAAAGGAATACGATATTGAGGTTTTGTATTAAAAAGAAAACCATCTGATAGAACTAATGCTATCGGATGGTTTTCTTTTTTATTATTGTTTAAACAAGTGTGCTATCGGGTGATGGCTTGTCTATAGGGTATTGATTTCCCATTCGTCTATTGTCCTGTTGTCTTCCGAGAAGTTGATGCCGACCAACACTTTCTTGCGCTTGTCATCAGCAAAGGCCGAGGCATACTTTTTGTCCTTGATTTGAGCCAATGCCGTAGCGGCATCCTTTTTATATTTCAGTTCAAAGACATAGATACTGTCGGTGGTTTTCAGTACCATATCGATTCTGCCGTCAGAAGTAGGCTGTTCTGGGGTAACATCCACTCCTAGCATGGCAAATATGGTGTACAGCACCGCTTGGTAATGGCGCTCATTGTTGTTGATCAATGTATAAGGGAACTTATCGTAGAAAGTCTTTAGATGAGGCAGGAATGTCGACATGTCTCCATCACGAACCAAGCAGTCGTAGTAGGCTCTACACAAGGCATCGTAGTTGCCCATGCCATCTGGTGAGTAATAACGGAAAAGACTTGTGGAGAATCCTTGTCGAACCTCTTCGTTAGGAAATCCAAGACGGTATTGCTTGCTTCTCTTGTCGTACTCCTTGATAGTAAGATAGCCACTTTGGTACAAGACTGGCACTGGGTCTGAAATCTTTTCTGTAGGAGCGTCAAAGCGTTTGTCGGATGTCCAAATATCATCTAGCTGAAGCATATCGTATCCCTTATTTTGCAAAAGCTCAACCAGAAATGTTGGGGTACCCGATGTAAACCAATAGCTGTTAAATTCTTTGTCATCCAATGCATTGATGATGCTGAATGGGTTGTAGATTCCAGGTGACTTCGCAGAAAAATGATAACCGTCGTAATGATAGCGCAACTCTGCCAGTGCTTCATCGTAAGTTAATTCGTTCTCGTCTGCCAATTCTTGGATGTCTTCCTGATAGTTGGCCAAGAGTTCTTCTTCAGTGAAACCGCAAACGGAGGCATACTCATTCTTCATCGTGATAATCTTGAGGTTGTTCAGCTCGCTGAAAATGCTCAACTGGCTGAACTTCGAAATACCCGTGATGAAGACAAAACGCAAGTTGGCGTCTTGTTGTTTGAGAGGGCTGAAAAAATCTCGCATGATGTCGCGTATCTGATTCTGCAAGTTTTCATCTTTCACGGAGTCGTGCATCGGGCAGTCGTATTCATCAATGAGCACCACCACCTTCTTACCAGTCTGTTGACGGGCAGCCGATATGATGTTGGTCAATCGAGAACTGTAAACATCTGGATTGACAGTAGGGGTAGCGATGTGGTACAAACGCTCATATTCAGACAATATGCGATGAAGTGTTGTATGTAGGTTCTGTAGCTGATAATACTTGCCACAGCTCATGTCGATATGGATGACAGGATAAGTTTCCCATTCGTTTTCCAGTTTCTCGATGGCAAGTCCTTCGAATAGTTCCTTTTTTCCCTCAAAATATGCCTGAAGGGTAGATACAAGGAGAGACTTTCCAAATCGTCGAGGACGACTCAGAAACAGATTTTGTGCATAATGCACCAATTGATATACAAGGCCTGTCTTGTCAACATAAGAGAAACCATCCTCAATTACTTTTTCAAATGTCTGTATTCCTATAGGATATTTCATAATTGTCATCATTTCTTTTTATAGAATTCTTTTGGCAAAGATACGACTTTTTATAATATCTCCCAAGTTTTTGGGCATAAATCTATTATTCTGATGTAGTTTTTGACAAATCTCTAAGATGTTCTTTGGGAAAATACGATATTTATATCATTTTAGACGATATTGCGAGTGTTTTTGCTAGATTATCAGTACTTTTGTGCCGAAATATAAATAACGCAAAAAAAATAAATATCGCAAAAATCATAACCGAAATGAAACGAATCTTCTTATCGCTGATATTCACAGCGGCAACCTTGCCTTGGGCTACTGCAGCCCTGGCACAGCAGGATCCATCCGAGGCTCCTGCCACCAGACCCGTAAATCCTGTTTCTGCACCACAGAAACTCATCTTCGTACCGGACTCTCTGAAACCCTATGATTTCAACAAGGATGAGGAGAGATGGTGCTGGCGACATAGTGCACAGACACAGAATATCGTGTATTTTTGGGAAAAGCCATTCGGAGACAATCCGCAGAATCCTCCTTCGCTCGAAGGTAAGCCGATGAAATTCGACTTGGGTAATCTGCAGACTCAGGTAGAACGGTTCTACCGTTTCTTCCGTGACACCCTGAAATTCTCTCTGCCGGGCAGCATCTGCGATAAGTATAAGATGATGGTGATGGTGAACTATTCGCTGGAAGGAACCGCTTACGGCGGAACTTACGATGACTTTATCGGAGCGCTCTGGGTAACACCTAACCGTATTCAGGATAAAAAACTCAACTGTCTGGCTCACGAACTGGGACACAGTTTCCAGCTTCAGATCATGGCAGACAAAACGGGCGAAGCCTGGGGAGGTAGCGGTTTCTTCGAGATGACATCCCAATGGATGCTCTGGAGAGTGAATCCCGACTGGCTGACGGACGAGAAGTTTCATTTTGATGCCTTCAGACAGCTTACCCATAAGGGCTATCTGCATCTTGACAACATCTATCATTCGCCATACGTGATAGAGTGGTGGGCTGAGAAGCATGGATTGGAAAGCATCGCACAGCTCTATCGTGAGGGAAAGGTAGGAGAGGACCCGGTTGTTACCTACAAGCGGAAGTATAAGATGAGTCAGAAGCAGTTTAATGATGAGATGTTCGACTGCTACCGCCATCTTGTGAACTTCGATTTCGATTATGCCCGCAAGGAGACTCGTCCTTATGCCTGCACCTTCGATACCAGGATGCTGAAGCAGAAGAATGGGTATCTCCGTCCGGATACAGCTTCGGTTCCAGAGAACTATGGTTTTAATGCCATCAAGTTGGAAATTCCGAAGGCAGGCAAGAAGGTTACTGTAGATTTCAGAGCCCTCGTTGCCGAGGGCAAGGCGTTCAAGGCATCCAAGGACAAGATGGCACGAACCATCGGTTACCGTTATGGTTTGGTGGGAATAACTGCCGATACCGATGAATGCATCTACAGTCCGATGGGCGAAGCGATGAACGGAAAGGTTTCGCTTGTGGCTCCAAAGTCCCAGCCTCTCAAGGCACTCTATCTGGTAGTGATGGGAGCTCCTTCGAATCATTCGCTCGATCCATCTTCCCGCCGTTTCCCTTATGAGGTAAGAGTGAAGTAGATATCATTATTATTAATATAGGTGTAGTTTTCATAGATATAGCGAATTTGATGGTGAGACTTTCGAAGAAAGCTAAATAACAAGAAAACCATCCGATATAACTAATGCTATCGGATGGTTTTCTGTATTATTATTGTTTAAACAAGTCTCTCTATATCTTCTATTGAAAGGCCTGTACCTTTGGCAACTTGCTCTTGTGTGAGCCCCATGCCGAGAAGACGCTTTGCGGTGGCCAACTTTTCTTTGGCAATACCTTCTTCTCTGCCTTCTTCCTTCGCTGTATCGATCGAATTTTTAATATCTCGGTAAGCCTTGAGGCTGTCTTCATATTCTCGTAGCTCTTGTTGACTGAATTTTGCGATTTCTGCTTCTTCAAACAACTTCGTGAAAATTCTTTCTTTTAAAGCTTTCGGTCGTTTGTCAAGCTTGGGTAAATTCTTGAGTACATAGAGCCATTTGTCATACAGCGTTTCTAGCTCTGTCTCGCTTTTGTTGAATTTTGCAATCTCAATATACTTGAAAGAAAGCTTGTCGTTAAAGACCTTGAATGTCTTTTTGTCTAGCAGGCCAACATCGTGGTTGATTTCTTTTTGGTCGAAAGCTTCTTCCTTAAAATCAAAATTGAGCAATGCTACCGTGTAAACATGGGCTAGCTTGAAATTCCAATCCTGTCCTTTTGGAGCTTGTTCTCTGATAGGAAATGTAGAGTAGAAGAGAGAACGGTCTTTGAAATATTTCTGAAAAGCGTTCTGCATCTCAACAATGAACTTTTCTCCTTTCTCATTTTCACAATACACATCAAAGATAGCTTTGCGCTCAGCGAAAACATCACCAACGTGCTCGCTATTAAGGTAGCGAACATCCTTAATGACTTGCTCTCCATCGAAAAGTGAATTCAGAAAGTTGATGAGCAAGTCTTTATTTGGCTTTGTTCCAAAGATACGTTTGAAACCAAAGTCGGTAAGTAAGCTGATATATCGTTCTTCTGATAATCTCATAATCTGTTCTTTTTATAGATTCTTTTGGCAAAGATACGACTTTTTATAATATCTCCCAAGTTTTTTTGCACAAATCTATCATTCTGATGTGATTTTTGACGAATCTTTAAGATGTTCTTTGGGAAAATACGATATTTGTATCATTTTAGACGATATTGCGACCGCTTTTGCAAGATTATCTGTACTTTTGTGGCGAAATATAAATAACATAAAAATGACAACCGAAATGAAGAATAAGACTTTATTATCGGCATCCCTCGCCCTGATGATGGCGTTGCCGATGCAAGCGCAACAACTCAAAGAGTATGGGATGCAGAGCTACGCATCCCGGAATGCAAGATAACGGCACCACCCAAATCTATGCATTTAGATAAATTTTATAAGAAATACGTGGATGTGAATGGCATTCCAATCGTAACGTCATGGCGAGTGCCAGACTCATGTATAGTGGCTGCGCATCATACACTCTATGCTATGACGAGTATGTTAAAACCAGAGGTGTTGGAAGCGATGAAAAAGCATGGAACTCGTGTGGCTATTATGGCTAGATATGAGGGCGAGACCGACATCCCAGAACATCATTACATGATCAATGACACTACGGTGAATATGGATGTGCGGGCTCGAGGAATGGAAGGAACGATGGAAGTACCTGTCACAACCTGTGCGGAAGAGAACATCCTTGCTTACCAGATAGATAAGTATCATGCCGAGGATATCCTCATCCATGAGTTTGCGCATTCCATTCATCTGATAGGTATCTATCAGGTGGATCCTACCATCAATGAAAAGCTAGACTCGCTTCTTGCCAAGGCGAAAGCTCGTGGCATTTATGCCAATACTTATCGATTGGACAATGGGATGGAATATTTTGCCGAGGCTGTACAAGACTGGTTTAATGTAAATGCTGAGGTACAACGTGCTGACGGCAAGCATAACTGGATTAACACCCGTGAGGAATTGCTGGCGATGGATCCTGATATGTATCATCTGTTGGCACAGTATTTCCCTGCTACTCAATTACAGATAAGCAAGCACAAGAAGCAAAACATTTATACTTGCGATTATACAGACTTGTTGCGTGCCAAGAACTTTGCCTTCACTGGGCAAAAGCAGAAAGTAGAGGAGGGATATATGCCTTTCCGAGGACATCAGGTTTATTATCGAATTGTGGGCGAACGCCAGGAAGGCAAGGCACCTGTCATCTTGCTGCATGGTGGACCAGGCAGTACCCACAACTATTTCGAGGTGCTGGATCAAATTGCCGAGACTGGTCATCAGGTCATTATGTACGACCAGTTGGGCTGTGGAAAATCGTATGTAGAAGGTCATCCGGAACTTTGGAAGACCGAGACGTGGGTGGATGAGCTAGATGCGCTCCGTAAATACTTACATCTTGACCAAGTGCATCTCTTGGGACAGTCGTGGGGAGGTATGCTGGCTTTGGCGTACGTCTATGAACGTCATCCCGATGGGATTCGCTCACTCATACTCTCCAGTACCAATCCATCGGCTTCGATGTGGGTAAAGGAGCAACATCGCTTGGTAAAATACTTACCGGAAAAAGAGCAAAAAGCCATAGCCAAGGCTGAGGCTACAGGGGATTTTGACAGTAAGGCATACAAAAGTGCAATTGCTCACTATATGGAGCAACATTGTGCTGCACCTGTTACTGCCGACTCGCCTGAATGCCTGAGAAGAGAGAAAAAGGCTGGTACCTTGTCGTATGTTTATGGATGGGGACCTAATGAGCTAAATGCTACTGGCGACTTGAAGGATTTTGAGTATTTGGAGAAGATGAAGAGCATCGACATCCCTACCTTGGTAATTAGTGGTAGTGATGATCTTTGTACTCCTGCCATCGCCAAGGCCATGCATGATGCTTTGCCTAACAGCAAATGGGAACTCTTTGTGGGAAGCCGCCACATGCCTTTCGTAGAAGACCATGATCATTACTGCAAGGTTTTGGCAGAATGGTTGATGACACATTTGTAAAGGCTTACGTAATGGCGTATCTCTTTTTGTAATGGATTTTGTAAAAATATGATATGAAGAATAAAGGAATATTGACTGCATCGCTCGCCCTGATGATGGCGATGCCGATGCAGGCACAGAAGTTTGAAGACAACTTCGAAGACAAGACGCTGCGACTGGATTACATCGTGGCGGGCGATAGCGTGAACCAGGCTATCTATTTTGAACAGGCTTACAGCAACCCTACATGGGCGGGAAGAAAGACAAGACTGGATGAGAAATTCCTGAACGGAAACGGACAGGTGACCGTGTATGAGCATGGCACCAACAAGGTGCTCTATGTAAACACTTTCTCTACACTCTTCCAGGAGTGGCAGCTTACTCAGGAGGCTAAGCATCTGCAGAAATCATTCGAGAGCAGTTTCCTCGTGCCGTTCCCAAAGAAGCCGGTGGATGTCAGCATCACCCTGAGCGATACGCATCAGAAGGTGACTGCAGAACTGCGCCATACCATCAATCCACAGGATATCCTCATCCGACCATTGGGTGAGAATGGCATCCCTTACCGCTACATCGTGAAGAGCGGAGAGGCAGCCGACTGTGTTGACCTCGCCATCATCGCCGAGGGATATCGCCAGGACCAGATGGATAAGTTCTATCAGGATGCGCAAAGGGCAGCTGATGCCATCTTCGAGCGCGAACCTTTCGCTTCGCTCAAGTCGAGATTCAACGTGGTGGCTGTTGCGGCTCCATCGCTCGATGAGGGACCAAGTATTCCGCACGACGGGAAATGGAAGAACACGATGGCTTGCTCTCATTACGATACTTTCTATTCGAACCGTTATCTCACCACGAGCAAGATTCATCGCATCTATGATGCCTTGAGCAATGTGCCTTTCGAGCAGATTATCGTATTGGTGAATTCTCCTACGTATGGTGGCGGCGGCATCTACAACCAGGTTACGCTTTCTACCTCTGATCATCCTACGTTCAAGAAGGTGCTGGTGCATGAGTTCGGTCATGGCTATGCGGGCTTGGGTGATGAGTACAGTACCGATGAGTACGACCCGATGTATCCTGGCGATACCGAGCCTTGGGAGCCGAACCTCACCACGCTGAAGGATTTCCAGAGCAAGTGGGCGGATATGATGCCGAAGGGCGTGAAGATTCCTACGCCGCTTGCCAAACTTCCGGATCATAAGAATATCAAGAACGCGAAGGAGCAGAAGAAACTCAACGAAGCTGTATTCAAGATTGGTGTGTTCGAGGGGGCGGGAAACCAGAGCAAGGGATGTTATCGTCCGGCACAGGTTTGCCGTATGCGAATCAACGAAGTGGATGATTTCTGTCCGGTTTGCCAGCGTGCCATCCGTCGCATCACAGATTTCTATACTGGGAAATAATATTTTCCTGACTGAAGAATACTAAAGTAGTCAACAAGTAAAATATCAAGCATAATGAAGAATCAGATTTTAGGCCTTTCGCTGTTGAGCGCAGTTCTGGCGATGCCGGCAGCTACCGCTTCAGCACAGGGCACATTAGAAGATTACAACAGAGCTTATGCGCTGCGTCATCAGTTTTCTGCCGATTCCGTGTTCCATTGGGCACGCTCATCGGCTTGGTGCGATTCCACCCACGTACTGCATTATCAGATTTCTACTCCTCAGGGCAGGAAGTTCGTTTCCTATGATGCCGACAAGGATGAGATGAAGACTTATGATTCGCAGGAAGCGATGGAGAAGGCGCTGGGCATCAAGCCTCGTCCTGCCTATAAACCACAGTTTGGCAGACGCCACGAGCGCCACTGGATGGAGGTGGATGAGGAGAAGGAGGCTTATCCGGTACTTTCGCCAGACGGCAAGATGGAAGCCTACATCGAAGGTTACAACGTGGTGGTCCATGAGGCAGGAAAACCTTATACCGAAGCCAAGCGAATCCTCACGCAGGATGGTACCATCGGCTGCTATTACAGCAACCGCATCCAATGGAGTCCAGACGGCAAGCGCATCTTCGTATGCAAGCGAGTGCCGGTAGAGAAGCGCTATGCCTACTATGTAGAATCTTCGCCTGCTGACCAGCTGCAGCCTATCCTCCACAAGCAGGAGTATGCCAAGCCGGGCGATGCCCTGCCACAGCACTATCCGGTCATCATCGATGTGGCTACCGGAAAGAAGGTGGAGGCTGACAAGCATCAGATAGAAAACCAGTATGAACTGGAATGGATGCAATGGACCCCAGACAGCAAAGAGGTGACGATGGAGTACAACCAGCGTGGTCATCATCTCTATCAGATGCTGGCGATGAATGCCGAAACCGGCAAGCTGCGTACCGTGGTAGAGGAGCGTGCCAATACCTTCGTGAACTACAGTCGTCTGTGGCGCCAGTTTGTCAAGGACGGCAAGCAGCTGCTCTGGATGAGCGAGCGTGACAACTGGAACCATCTCTATCTCTACGATGTGCAGAAGTCGAAGGTAATCCGCCAGATTACCAAGGGCGAATGGTTTGTTCGCGGCATCCAGCGTGTGGATGAGGAGAAGGGAGAAATCTATTTCTCGGCTAGTGGCGTGAACAAGAATGAAGACCCATATCTGGTACATTATTATAAAATAGGTATGGATGGCAAGAATATGGTGGCACTCACTCCTGAAGAGGGCAATCATAGTGCCCAGTATACCTACGATTACCGTTATCTCCTGGATACCTATTCCAAGGTAGATGCCGCTCCTGTTACCGTACTCCGAGATGCGCAGACCGGCAAGCTCGTCAAAACCCTGGAGACGGCTGATATCGCAACGCTGAAGAAGCACGGATGGGTGGCTCCGGAGGTGTTTGTGGCTAAGGGCCGTGATGGCAAGACCGATATGTGGGGCATCATCCAGCGCCCTACCAATTTCGATCCGAACAAGAAATATCCGGTTATCGAATACATCTATGCGGGTCCGGGCGATGCCTATACTCCGAAGAGTTTCATGCCATACAACTGGTACACCACTTCGCTTGCCGAACTCGGTTTCATCGTAGTCCAGCTCGATGCGATGGGAACTTCCTATCGTGGCAAGAAGTTTGAGGAGGTTTGCTACAAGAACCTGAAGGATGCCGGATTCCCAGACCGTGAACTCTGGATCAAGGCTGCCGCCCAGAAGTATCCTTATATGGATGCCGATAATGTGGCTATCTATGGCTGTTCGGCAGGCGGACAGGAGAGTACCACCGCCGTATTGCTGCATGGTGATTTCTACAAGGCTGCCTATAGCGCCTGCGGCTGTCACGACAACCGGATGGATAAAATCTGGTGGAACGAGCAATGGATGAGTTGGCCTGTGGATTCCAGCTACGTAGAGTGCAGCAACGTGGAGAATGCCCACAAGCTGGAGCGCCCGCTGATGCTGGTGGTAGGCGAGATAGATGACAACGTAGATCCATCGAGCACCTATCAGGTAGTGAATGCCCTGCAGAAAGCCAACAAGGATTTCGAACTCGTGGTGATTCCGGGAGCTCATCATACCATGGGCGAACTCTATGGCGAGCACAAGCGCTACGACTTCTTCGTGAAGAATCTGCTGGGTGTGAATCCGCCGAAATGGAATCTGGTAAACAGTAAATAGTCCAGATAGGTTAATCTCTTGTCATTTTCTTTTCTAAGAACTCTTTCTTTTGAATATAATTTTGTAAATTTGCACCATCAATCGAAAAGACAAGAACAATGAAAAAGATCATAACAATCTTAGCTGCCGTCTTCCTGATGGCGATGGCACCTGCTTCTTCCTGGAGCAGGAACATAGTGAGGGAGCCTCTGGTGCGTACCATCACGATGAACACGGGATTGCCGAGCAATGCCGTGAGAAGCATCGTGCAGGATAAGAATGGATTCATCTGGTTTGGTACCGATAATGGTCTCTGCCGGTATGATGGGTATCAGGTGCAGAATTTCTATAATCCGCAGATGAAGTTCGACCAGTATGTAAGTGCGCTGGAAGCCTGCGACGAGGGACTGCTGGTGGGTACTCCCAAGGGCGCCTTCCTCTTCAGTTTTGATACGGAGCAGTTTCAGAGGCTGAGCGATCAGATTACTTCCATCATCTCTTATTTCTCTGTTGATGACAGCCACAATGTGTGGGTTTCTACCCTGGGGCAGGGACTCTTCAGATACAACCTCACTACCCACGAATGCCGTAATTATCAGATCAAGGGATGCAAGGGAGAAGTGGTGGCTACCCTGGTGGATGTCAACAATCAGGTGTGGGCACTTGGCAATCATCTTCCTTCTACGCTCGTCCGTCTCAATAAGGCGAATGATACCTTTGAGGTGTTTCCTTTAAAGGGAGATGCTACCCGTCTTTATGGAATGTCGCTGCTTGCCAATTCTGATGGAAGCATTCTGGTGGGAACCTGGAACGATGGATTGTTCCAGGTGGATACCGATGGTACTACTACCCAGCTGATCAATGCTTCGGTAAGCAATTCCGTGCACCACATCCACAAACTCTATAATGACCGGAATATCAACGTGCTCATCGGTAGCGATGATGGAATGGTGGAGTACGATATCCAGAAACGCAGCTGGCGAATGGTTTCGGAAGTGGAAAATCCGAGCCGCAGTTCTGCTGAGCGATTTGTGTACAGCATCACTTCGGATAAGGAGGGCGGACTGTGGATAGGAACCTTCTATGGCGGAGTAAGTTACATTCCTTCTCCTGCCATGAGAAACCGATTCGAGATGCATTCTGCCGGTACCGGCGGACAGAAAGGCAACGTGGTAGGAAGATTTGCCGAGGATGCCAGACATCGTATCTGGGTAGCTACCGATGATGCGGGAGTGGATTGCTTTGATCCGGCAACGGATAGCTTTGTTGATTTCCCTGGCAAGCAGGCGATAGCACGGTATAATGTGCACGGATTGCTGGCTGAAGGGGATGATCTCTGGATAGGAACCTACAGTAACGGAGTCTTCAGGATGAGTCTGTCTTCCGGGGCGCTGAAAGCATTTCCTGCTTTGGATGATGCCTTGAGCAGCAGCTGTTATTGCCTGTTCAGAGACAGCAGGCGCCAGCTCTGGGCTACTTCTATGGCTGGTGCTTGCCTGCTGGATGAGCAGGAGCAGATTTTCAAGACGATGAAATCATTCAATAGTCTTACCATCGACATCAAGGAAGATAAGAAGGGCAACATCTGGTTTGCTACCCAGGGAAAGGGACTCTGGTGCTACCGACGCAACAAGACCTGGAAGCAGTATCTGAATGATGCGAAGGATACCACCTCTATCTCTAGTAATCAGATAAACTGCGTGCAGGAGGATGCCAAGGGCAGACTTTTCGTGGCTACGAATATGGGATTGTGTGAGTATCAGCCATCCTCTGATTCCTTCCGCCGTATCGCCATCGATGCACCTAGTCAGGATTTTGCATCCATCATCATCAATCAGGATGAGATGTGGATCTCTTCTGACAAGGGACTCATCAAGTATGTGCCGGGTGAGCCTACGCTGCTGTTCAACCGTTATGACGGACTCACCTGCGACCAGTTCCTGCCGAATGCCCGCCTTCAGGCATCTGACGGCAAGGTGTATCTGGGCACTACGCAGGGATTCAATACCTTCTATCCTTATCAGGTAAAGATCAATCACGTGGTGCCTCCGGTGGCAATCACCTCTCTCGAGCTTTTCAACAAGCACGTGGAAGTGGGTTCCGAGAAATTGCCGGAGTCGCTGAACCACATCGAGCAGCTCGACCTCTCGTATGATGAGAATATGATCAATCTCTCGTTTGCGGCTTTGAGTTATGTTTCTCCGGAGAAGAATCTCTATTCCTACATGCTCGAGGGATTCGACAAGGACTGGGTAACCACGAGCGAGCATCGTGCCACCTACACCAATCTTCCTGCCGGAACCTATACGTTCCGAGTGAAGGCTGCCAATAACGACGGCGTATGGTCGCAGAATGAAGCCAAGCTCAAGATTGTGGTGCATCCGCCTTTCTGGTGGTCGTTGCCTGCCAAGATTCTGTATCTGCTGGTTATGGGCTGGCTCATCTGGTTCTACACCCAGTCGAGGGTGAAGAGAGAGAAGCGCCGCCATCAGGAGGAACTCGACCGTCTGGAGGAGAAGCAGGAGCAGGAGATGCGTGATGCCAGACTGCAGTTCTTCACCATGATTGCCCACGAAATCCGTACTCCGGTTACGCTGATCATCGGACCGCTGGAGAATCTGAAGGAGCAATGGCAGAAGATCAGCGAGAGTGTGAAGGATGGTGAGGCGATGAACCAGACCCTGAACGTGATAGACAGAAACGCCCAGCGACTCCTGACGCTTGTCAACCAGTTGCTCGATTTCAACAAGGTGCAGCAGAAGGGCTTGCAGGTTCATTTCCGATTGCAGAATATCTCCAAGCTGATGCATGCGGTGGCAGAACGGTTCGAGCCAACCCTGCAGCAGAAGGGAGCTCGACTGGAGGTGGATTATCCTGCTGATGATTTTTCGGCAATCATCGACAGCGAGGCGATAACCAAGGTAATCAGCAATCTGATGACCAACGCCACCAAGTACACCCGCGATTACGTGCATCTCTCGTGCCGACTTGCCGGAGACGGCGAGCATTTCATCATCTCGGTAGAGGATAATGGTATGGGAATCAGTCCTGATGAGCAGGAGAAGATCTTCGCCGCCTTCTATCAGGCTCACGACAACAAACCGGGAACCGGTATCGGACTCAACATCGTGAAGAATCTGGTGGAGGCTCATCACGGAATGGTTGAGGTGAAATCGGAAGAAGGAAAGGGTGCCACCTTTATCGTCACCCTGCCTGTCAACCAGGAAGATGCCGTGGTTGAGAAGGAAGAGGGTGCCTTGAAGAATCCTATCTCTGAGGAGGATGAAACGATGATGGAGGCTGACGGAAATCCTGATGATGCATCAGCCGCTGAGAATGCGGAAGAAGCCCAGAAGGGTTATCGCCCTACGATGCTCATTGTGGATGATGACGAGGATATGAGAAACTTCGTGCAGGCGCATTTCGCCAAGACGTATCGGGTGCTGACGGCAGAAGACGGCAAGCAGGCGCTGCGCATTCTGAACAGGAGTGATGTAACGCTGATAGTGAGCGACTGGATGATGCCGGAAATGGATGGTCCGGAGTTCTGCCGTAGTGTAAGAACGAATCCGAAGACCAGTCATCTGCCATTCATCATGCTCACGGCAAAGACCGATGATGCCAGCAAGGCAGAAGGTATGAACTGCGGAGCCGACATCTTTATCGAAAAGCCATTCTCGATGAAGTATCTGGAGGCGAGCGTGAACCATCTGATAGAGATGCGCAGGCTGCTGAAGAGCAAGTTCTCGCATACGCCGCTGGAACCTATCCAGGAGATTGCACCAACCAAGATTGATAATGATTTCCTGGTGCAGATGGAGAAGGTGATAGAGGAGAATCTCTCGAATCCGGAGATGAACGTGGCGTTCCTGGCTGCCCGGTTGGGTATGAGCCGAAGCTCGCTGTTTAACAAGATTCGTGGTTTGGCTGATGTTACGCCTAACGAGATGATTCAGGTAATCAGGCTCAAGAAGGCGGCTCGCCTGCTGCGTGAGAAGCACTATCGCATCAGCGAGGTGAGCTACATGGTGGGCTTCAGCAGTCCTAGCTATTTCACGAAATGTTTCCAAAAGCAGTTTGGCATGAAACCTGCCGAATTTGCTGAAATGGGATAAAAAGAAATGGGATAAAAAAGAAAAAGAGAACATCGCGTTTGGCAATGTTCTCTTTTTTGTTTTTATCCTTTTAGAATCTGATTATTTCTTGGTGGCTCTGATGAAGAAGCCGATGAGGCAGATGTAGGCGATGAGCGAGCAAACCTCAGACATTGGGTTCACCCACCAGCTTTCTGCGATGCTGGCCTCTACGCCGCCAAACTTCAGCAGGGCGCTAACCACACCCATCAAGGCTCCACCGGCTATGAAACCGCTGGCGATGAGCGTACCCTTCTCGCCACGTTCGGCATTCACCTTGGCATCCTTGCTGCGGGAAGTAACATACCAGTTGATGGCACCACCTACCAGCAGCGGAACGTTCAGCTCCAATGGAATAAACATTCCCAGGGCAAAGGCCAGAGCAGGAATCTTGAAGTAAGTAAGCACGATGGCAATCACGGCTCCGATGCCGTAGAGCACCCAAGGTGCACCCACACCATTCATCAGCGGGTCGATGACCGCAGCCATCGCATTCGCCTGAGGAGCAGCCAGAGATCCGGAAGCAAATCCGTAGGTCTCGTTGAGCAGCATCATCACGCCGCCCACGGTAGCCGCACTCACCAGGGTGCCGAGGAATTTCCATCCCTCCTGCTTCTTTGGCGTTGTACCCAGCCAGTAACCAATCTTCAGGTCGGTAATGAACGAACCTGCCACAGAGAGCGCTGTACAAACCACACCACCCATAATCAGGGCGGCAAGCATTCCGCCAGGACCTTTCAGTCCTACAGCCACCATCACCACAGAGGCGAAGATGAGCGTCATCAGGGTCATTCCCGAAACTGGGTTGGAACCCACGATGGCGATGGCATTGGCTGCCACGGTAGTAAAGAGGAAGGCGATGACAGCCACGAGCAGGATGGCGATAACGGCGAAGAGCAGGTTGCCCTCCATCACACCAAACCAGAAGAAGAGGAAAGTGACGAGGATGGTAACGAGCGAACCGATGGCGATGATCTTGAAAGAGATGTCGCGCTGGGTGCGCTTCACGTTTTCATCCACATCGCTCTTGCCTTTCAGTTCCTTGGCAGCCAGACCTACGGCGCTCTTGATGATGCCCCAGCTCTTGATGATGCCGATGATACCTGCCATGGCGATACCGCCGATACCGATGCTGCGGGCGTAGGCACGGAAGATTTCCTCCGGACTCATCTCACCCACGGTCTTCACGATGCTAGGATCCCAGGCACTCAGCACGCTGTCGTGGAAGATGACGCTCATGCCTGGCACAATCAGCCACCATACCACGAGTGAACCCAGACAGGTGTAGAAGGCGTATTTCAATCCGATGATGTAACCCAATCCCAATACGGCTGCACCTGTGTTCACCTTGAACACGAGCTTCGCCTTGTCGGCAAGGTCGCATCCCAGACTTACTACACGGGAAGTGAAGTTCTCGTTCCACCATCCCAGGCTGGCTACGATGAAGTCGTAAAGACCACCCACCAGTCCGGCTATGAGCAGCGGTTTAGCCTGGTCGCCTCCCTTGGCTCCGCTTACCAGCACCTGCGTGGTGGCAGTAGCCTCAGGGAACGGATATTTTCCGTGCATGTCGCTTACGAAGTACTTACGGAAAGGAATCAGGAAAAGGATTCCCAAGACTCCTCCCAGGGCTGAAGCCATGAAGATCTTCATAAACGAAGTAGTCATCTCCGGGTACTTGGCCTGCAGGATGTAGATGGCTGGCAGGGTGAAGATGGCTCCTGCCACTACGGCACCCGAGCAGGCTCCGATGCTCTGGATGATGACATTCTCGCCGAGTGCCTTGCTTCGCTTGGTGGCGGTGCTTACGCCCACGGCGATGATGGCGATAGGGATGGCTGCCTCGAACACCTGACCCACCTTCAAGCCCAGATAGGCTGCGGCGGCAGAGAAAATGACCGCCATCACGATCCCCCATGTTACCGACCAGCCGTTTACCTCAGGATAAACCTTGTCGGGCGACATCAGCGGCTTGTATTCCTCCCCGTCTTCACCCTGCCAGCCATCTACGCGACATCAGCGGCTTGTATTCCTCCCCGTCCTTGAGTTCGCGGAATGCGTTCTCGGGGAGCTGCAAATTTTCTTTTTCTTCCATTATTTTTCGATTCTGATGATGTATTCACTCATGAAGCTGGCACCTGGCTGCAGGCTGTTCATCATGTACTTATCCTTGAACTCGCCGGTGTATTCAGCCCAGTCGCATGTGCCGAACCAAGGCTCGATGCAGACGAATGGAGCGTGGTTGCCCGGATTCCAGACACCTACGGCAGGAGTCTTGAACTCTACGGTTACGTGTGGCTCGCCCTTCTCGTTGAGCAGGGAAATCTGCTTCACCTGGCTCTTGTCGAAGATGTAGGCATCGTCAGCAAATGACTCGTCTGTTACCTCCAGGATACCGTTGTCGGTCTGTACAGTCTCACGGGCGTTAGGGTCAACGCATCCTCCGATGGTAGCGAAGAGACGGGTAGGGACCTCGTTGTCGAGCTTGAGGAAAGCCTTCAGCTTCTCTCCCTTCTTGCAGCCTGGTACCTTGAATGCAGGGTGACCGCCAATCTGGAAGTAGATTACCTTGTCGTCGGTATTCTCAACGTGCCAGATAACGTGGAGTTCGTTGCCGGCAAGGCGATAGGAAACGGCGAGGTTGAAGTGGTAAGGATAGTTCTCGAAGGTCTCCTCGTTGTCGATGAGGGCGAAGGTAAGACGGTCGCCGGTCTTGCCGACGAGCTTGAAATCTACGAGCTTGCCGAAGCCGTGGCGAGACAGGGTGTACTCCTTGTCGCCGATGCGGTAGGTGTTCTTCCAGAGTCCGCCTACGATAGGGAAGAGGAGAGGAGACTGTCCGCCCCAGAATTCCTTGTCGCCATCCCAGAGATATTCATTACCATTAGCATCCTTGATGCTCTTGAGTTCTGCTCCGTGCGCTGAAATTTCAACGGTGAGCTGATCGTTTTTAATTTGTTCCATAGTTACAAATGTTTATTGTTTAGTATAATATTGATTTCTGCTTTGCTACATAATCTTTGCAAAGATACGATTTATTTTGATAAAGAGCAAGAATCGGGCTGATTTTCTCAAAGATGACAAGAGATTTATACGATTTTGTTAGTTTATCTCGAAAAAATGCAGTACTTTTGCAGCTCGAAATAAATTCTCTGAAGAAATTCTCGAAAGAAATAGATATTATATAATAAGGTATAAGAAAAAAACTTAGTAAAAAAAAAAAAGCATTTTAATTCAATGACAAGCAGTAATAAAGTTAAGGGCTTTGCGGCGGGTGTTGTAGCCGCCGTGTGTTATGGTACCAATCCTTTGGGTACGTTGGAACTTTATGGGGATGGATTCAATTCCAGTTCGGTACTCATCTACCGCTATCTTCTGGCGGTGGCGATGTTTGCCGTGGTGATGCTGTTCCGCAAGGAGAGTTTCAAGGTAAAGTGGGGGCACCTGATCCGACTCGCTACGCTGGGTTGCATGTTCTCTCTTTCTTCCGCCACACTCTATGTGAGTTTCCACTACATGGCGGCAGGTATTGCCAGCACCATCCTCTTTGTCTATCCAATCATGACGGCGATTCTGATGACGGTATTCTTCCATGAGAAGGTAACGTGGTCAACTACCCTGGCTATCCTCCTGGCAGTATCGGGTGTGGGATTGCTTTATCAGGGCGATGGAAACGATAAGCTGAGCACGGCTGGTTTTGCGCTGGTGATGTGTTCTTCGCTGCTCTATGCGCTCTACATCATCTCCGTGAACCAATGGAAGAATCCGGGAATGTCGAACATCAAGTTCACCTTCTACATTCTGTTGTTCGGACTCATCACGATGTTCATCTATTCGTTTATCGCATGCGAGAAGATTCAGATGCTGCAGACTCCTATGCATTGGCTCTGTGCAGCCCAGCTGGCGTTGCTGCCAACGGTACTGTCGCTCTTCTTCATGACGATTTCCATCAATCTCATCGGCAGTACTCCTGCTGCCATTATGGGAGCCTTGGAGCCTGTAACGGCAGTTATTATCGGCGTCTGCATCTTCGGCGAGAGTTTCTCCTTCCAGCTTGCCATCGGCATCCTTGCCATCCTGGCTGGTGTAACCATCATTATCGCCCGAAAGAAATAATGCATTCTCAGTTTTAAAGAGCAAGAACTTTTATTAGAATAAAAAAATGAAGGCTGCCTCCGCAATCAAGTCGGAGACAGCCTTTTTAGATTGAATTACAATCTTCCCTTTATTTCATTTTATTCTTGTGCTCAGCATGCCTTTGTTTTTTTGCTCAGTACGCCTATATCGCCACCCTTATCTCTTTCATCACGCTCAGCATACCTTTGTTTGTTTTTGCTCGGTACGCCCTGAAAGGGCAGAAGCTCTTAGCCCAGGGCACCGCCCTGGGTAGTTATGGACGCAAGCCTGTCGCCCTGTAAGGTAGGGTGTTCAAAATCCGTTTAAAATATGGCACGTTTTTAGTCGAATAATCGGTTCAACTAACTGATATTCAATAATTATTCTACACGAATATTGCGCAGAACTATAAAACGTCACATTTTTAAATTTATAACACGTTGATTTCGTGTGACTTGACTTGTATTTTAACACAAAAAACGTGTCGAAAAATTATATAGATTTTGAACACCCTACCTGTAAGGGCAAAAGCTTTCTATCCTTTCCCGATTCTATCTCAGAATATCCTTCAGCGCAAAATTGGCGAGGATGCTGGTGCTCTGGCTCAGCATGCGGATGAACTCCTGCGCCGAGTTCTTCATGTAGGCATCTTTCAGAATGTGGATGCAGCCATCCATCTCGTTGTCGGCAGCATCTATCGGAATCGCTCTCATGCCACTCTCCAGGATGGTGGTGGATTCTGAAAGTACGCTTACCAGATTGCTGCGATGCAGAAGGTCGAAGATGATGTTCACATTATTCACCTCTACCATGATCTTGAAGTCGAGATCCTTGCCCTCTATCAGATAATCGAAGGCGTTGCGTGCCTGCAGACCCTTGCATGGAAGGATGAGGTCGTAGCGCTCCAGCTCTGAGAGCTTGATGGATGAGAGACGCGCCAGGGGATGATTCTCGTTCACGATCGCCGCCAGACGGTTGCTGAAGATGGCACGGCTGTCTATCGCCTTGTCTGTCTTGATTGGCTTGAAGGCAAGCACAAGGTCGAGTTCACGCTTCTTCAGTCCATCCATCAGCTCCTGCATCGAACGGTACTGGATGTTCAGCTTTACGTGAGGATAAGCGTGAAGGAAGGCGATGAGCGTTTCTGCCATGATGTTGCTGAAGGAGTAGGTGACGCCGATGTTCAGTTCGCCGGTGAGCATCTCCTTCAGGTCGTTCATGTGGTCAACGCACGCCATGGTGCAGTTTACCGCATTCTGTGCATAAGGCTGGAGTTCCTTTCCCGCCTCTGTGAGATAAACCTCGTGCGAGTTTCGCTCGAAGAGAGGCAATCCTATTTCCTGCTCCAGATGCGAAATCTGCTGTGAGAGGGTGCTCTGCGTGATGTAGAGCTTGCGCGATGCCTCCGAGAAATTGAGCGTCTCGGCTACCTTCAAGAAGTATTTCAGTTGTCGTATTTCCATTTTGTTCCTTTTTTATGGCTATCGGTTTCAGAGATTGCCGATAGCTTGTTCTCGCTGCAAAGATAATGCATTTATTTGGAAAAATAAGAATCTGGGATGAAAAAATATCCCAAATCCTTAAATTCTTTATCACGAATAATCCTGCATTATCTGATTATCATCTTGTGGATGATTCTCATCTCACGCCGTGATTACTTGATTTCCACTTCGTGCAGATCCACGAATTCGCCATTCTTCTTCTTTCGCTCCACCAGCATGTTGAGGAGCTTGCGCTTGCGGTTGTCGGCGATGAAGCGACGGAAGAATACGTTAGGAATGGCTACACCCAGGGCGATGCAGATGATGGCGAGCGACGCCTTGATCAGGTTGTTCATTCCCACGGTTACCTCGCCTACCACGCCGTGCATGTCGATGAAGGCAAACAGGGCGCGATACATCAATACTCCAGGTACCATTGGGATGACGCTAGGGATGGTGATGCACTGGTGAGGGGTGTGGAACCAGTGGCGTGCCTTGATCACGATGATGCTGATGAGCGCAGAACCGGCAAGCGAACCGATGCTCAAGCCCATGTCGAGACCGATGTTGCCATTGGATGGACCCAGGTTGACGAAGTTGCGGAAGCAAACGGCGATGATACCGCCCACAGCCACAGCTGGCAACAGTCTTCTAGGAATACTGAAGATGGTAGAGAAGCCCATGGCTGATACGGCTGCCGCGATGGCAAACTCCCAGTATTCGTGGTGAGGAGTCATCGTAAGATCCGTCACGAAGTTGTCGATGTGGCAAACCTGGATGGCGAAGGCAATACCGAACGCCATGGCAAAGAGCATGAGCAGGGTGTTCAGCGCGCGTACCATTCCCACCTCGATGTAGCCGTCGAGCATGTCGCTCACGAAGTTGATCAATGGAACTCCCGGCACGATGAAGAGGGCGCACGCCATCAATGGATGCCAAGGGGTAGCCGAATGCATGAAGCCCGGAAGGGCGGCTGCGATGGCTGGGTTGAGTGAAAGGAAGGAGGTGAGCCACGCAATCAGCGTTGCCACGAATGCCGAAATACCGATGGCTACATAGTTGTTGCAGCCCTTGGTAGGCAGGAACATTCTCAGGCGGAAGCCCAGGATGGCTGCCAGGGAACAGAAGAAGAATGCTGGCCAGTCGCAACCGAACTGGATGCAGAATCCGCCGCAGGCAAACTTTCCTCGGTCTCGACGAGCGATACATGCACCTTTACA
>OCLL01000091.1_pt1 | contig 21372 bp, 25 predicted proteins | sample 1538931 | NCBI WGS metagenome assembly OCLL01 (sample SAMN03418270, study PRJEB22391) | human gut metagenome | biome: human-gut; feature: organic feature; material: feces | host: Homo sapiens | place: Tanzania | collected 2013-01 | reverse complement strand
CCGCCATCACGTAGGTCTTTCCCGTACCTGTCGGCATCTGCACCATCACCGAGCTGCCTACCTTCTCCTTCTTACCATTCTCATTATAGAATGTACTGGTAGAAGCGGTGGTCAGCACGTTGATAATGTCCTCCAGCATTCTCTGCTGATAATCAAACAGCTTGATTTTCTTCATCAAAAGAAATTATATGAGAAGACAATAGCCAACAAGATGAGCCGAGCTTTTATTCAAAGCTCAACCCATCTTATCGTATATAATTAAAAATCTAAAGTCTTATCCTTTTGTGTTTTTCAGATATTAGGTATTAAAGAGGAAGTTTAATCTTTGCATTTTTTGAGCGTTCCATCATACGACGGATTGCATCTTGTGCACCATCAGGGATTACAGTTGTGGGCGTATTTCTACTACTCTCTGCAATCTCAATAAAGCGCTCAGCAACATCACCAAACAATACCGGAATTGTTTTAATAGCTATTGCCATAATTCATATCTCCTATTATTTAGTTTATATAACTTTGCCGCCACAGTTACGCTTTTTCTTGAAACCACCAAGAAAAAAGCAAGAAATCTGCAAGTTATCAGCAAATTAGCCTCAAGACAGTAATCTATACCCCATTACAGCAAGCCCACTCCATACTGTCTCCACCTTTCCCCAGGCGGTCCCATCCCGCACAACATGGCGCAGGGCTTTGATGCCCCGCCAACCATAAAGCGAAGCGGTTCCGAGCACCGGAGGGCGGTTACATCCTCTCGTCCCTGAGGGTTTCTGTCCCCTACAAGGGGAACCGAAGGGGTCGTAGAGACTATTGAAGAGAGGCTTGGTGAGAAAGGTGGAGCCTTCTTTAATGGTAAAGAAGGACGGGATGATTTTAGAACTCCCTTCCTTAAGGGTAAGGAAGGACGGGTTGGTTTTCGAAAAAACACCTACTTTGAAGATAGCCTCACTTACACCATTCACGTATGCAGGAGCATTCTGATATACAGGCAGCTTATGTATAGAATAGACTTTCTTCCATTTGATATTGTATTTAAAGTTTAATCTTTATTAAATCATGAGCCATCTTGCACCATTTTACGCCATTATGATGTATATTTGCAGTCAGAATGTATAACTTTATAATTTTAGGCTTATGGCACAGACATCAGAAACAATCCGAAAGAACAACCCGCAGAAACCCCTGCTGGAAGAGGACGAAGTAACTGCAAGAGCAAAAGCAGCATTCGCAGAAATTAGAGCTATGGCAGAAAGAGGTGAAACCCCAGAAATGACTCTCGATGAGATCAATGAAGAAATCAGAGAAGTCAGACGATTAAGAAAAGAACGCAATGGTACATGCAGTCATTGATACAAACATGTATGCCTTAGCAAGGAAGATTCCTTCTTGTCCACTATGTTTCCACCAAATGTTATCAGCAAACAACGCCAAGATAACAACCTTAGATTCCTAAAGATAATATCAGTCAGATTTACCAAACAAGCTGTCGACATAGGACTTTAAAATTTTGCTTTTGCCAAAATAGCCTTCATCTCAGCACGCTGCTTTGAGAAATCTATGCTACCACGCTTCTTCAAAGTTTCTTCAGCTCTTTCTCTGAAAGCTAAAGCCTCATCACCTGTCAGCATTGGGATACCACTAATTGCTAATGCCATAATCTTATCTCCTATTATTTAGTTTATATAACTTTGCCGCCAAAATTACACCTTTTCCTCGAAACCACCAAGAAAACCACAAGAGATCTGCAAGTTATCAGCAAATTACTCGCAAAATCTACAGACTTTGGAGAAGAATTGGCATTAATCGCAACCAAAGACATCTTTTCTACTACCATACTTCTACCCCTATAGGTTCTTTACCAGTACGTTCAAGACAGCTTTTGCGAACCAAGTTCTCCAGTTTCTCCACCATTTTACGTTTGTTTTCCTTAGAAGCATTCCAACGGCGTAGAGCCTCTTCCCTTGTTAACTTTGTTGTATCCATATATTCTTCCTCCTATTTATTCTAGTTCAACATTCTGCCGCCAAAATTACGTTTTTTCTTGAAACCACTAAGAAAAAAGCAAGAAATCTATAAGTTATCAGCCAATTACTACAAAATCAACAGTGAACTATTAACAGTAAACTACAAACTGCTATTCCCCATGCGGTCCCAGCCCGCAAAACATGGCGCAGGGCTTTGATGCCCCGCCAACCTTAAAGCGAAGCGGTTCAGAGCACCGGAGGGCGGTTACATCCTCTCGTCTCTGAGGGTTTCTGTCCCCCCAGAATCCTTTAAGATTCAAAAAAATTCATCAAAGCATATCGAACAGCATGATTGATAACATAAGAAGACTGTTTGCAATGCATCACAGCAATAACAACCACTTCATACCTATCAACCAAATAAAAAACCATATTAGGCCCAATATTGAGATGCCTAACCTTAATGCCATCTGAAGAAAACTTTTTGTCCCAAATTCCTATATCAGGATTTTTCCTCAACTCATTAACCTTATCAAGAATTCTTCGAAGAGATTTCTTTGCAGTTATCTCTCCAAAGTTATCAACAACATATTGCATATCTGCTCGTAGTTGTTCTGAAGCAAAAGGTAACCATCTCAGTTCCATCCCATAGCCTCCATGACAGATTTTTCAACTTGTTCTTGGGTCAAGCAGCGACCAGCACGATGTTCTTTAACAGCATACTCCGCCAACTCTTTCATGAGTTCAGGTGACAGCTGATTTATCAAATCATCATTTCCATCTTCCTCATCATTAAGAGACATCTGTATCAATTCGGCAAGATTGCTTCTATCTTCCCGACTCCAATTCTTGATTTCATTCCAATATGGAAGAACCATATTTGCTGTATTACCAGTTGTATACATAATTCTAACCTCCTATTTATTCTAGTTCAACATTCTGCCGCCAAAATTACGCTTTTTCTACGAAACCACCAAGAAAAATGAAAGAAATCTGCAAGTTATTAGCCAAACTTCCCAAAAATCAGCATTCGACAAGTCTATTATTCCAAACAACAGCAAAGCGGTCCCAGCCCGCACAAAATGGCGCAGACCTTTGATGGTCCGCCAACCTTATAGCGTAGCGGTTCTGAGCACCGGAGGGCGGTTTCCCTCTTCTTCCCTGAGGGGAGAAGACCGAGATGAGAGGTGGAGCCTTCTTTAATGGTAAAGAAGGACGGGATGATTTTAGAAAAACAGCACTAAGGGCGGTTACATCCTCTTGTCCCTGAGGAAAGAGAGGCTTGGAGAGAAAGGTGGAGCCTTCCTTAAGGATAAGGAAGGACGGGTAGGTTTTCGAAAAAAGCTATTCTTTCACAATCACTTCAAATGTCTTGAAGATAAGCTTGATGTCATACCAGAAGCTGGCATTCTTTACATACTCCAGATAGAGTTTGATCTTCTCCTGCATGATTACATGGATATAATAATCCTCAGGATCAGCAGCCTTCTCCATTAACTCATTCTCATTTCTGAACTTGATGCTGGCAGGGTCTGTGATTCCCGGTCTTACATCCAATACATGCATTTGCTCAGGAGTCCAATAGTTTACATAGTGACGAACCTCAGGTCTTGGTCCCACCAGACTCATATCACCAATAAAGACATTGATCAGCTGAGGAAGCTCATCAAACTTGTACTTTCTGATGTAATACCCCGAACGGGTCACTCTTGGATCCCTACCACCGATGGTAACCAACGAACCCTTATCAGCCCCTACCCTCATTGAGCGGAACTTGAAAATGCGGAAATCCCTGTTATGTCTTCCCACTCTCACCTGACGGTAGAACACCGGTCCCTTGCTATCCAACTTAATCTAGATAGCCAAAAACAAAAGGAGCGGACTCTATATGATGAGTCCGCATCCCGATGCAATGATATCAAATAATCTCTTCATAGAATCCCTACTTCACGCATTCCTTGAAACATTCGATTACATACTCCAGGTCCTCATCCGTCATCTTGGTGTTCAGAGGCAGAGTAATCTCATTTTCAAACATGTGAAAAGCATTTGGGAAATCCTTGATGTCGAATCCCAACTTCTTGTAGGCAGTCATCATTGGCAGTGGCTTGTAATGCACATTGGTAGCCACACCACGCTCTGCCATCATCTCAATCACCTTGTTTGTCTCCTCACGGCTCTTACCCAGAAGACGAACGATATAGAGATGACCAGAAGAAGTATGCTCCTCGTTATAGTGAGGCAATACAGCTACATTCAAGTCCTTGAAAGCCTCATTGTAACGCTCAATCATCTTTCGGCGACGCTCCAGCATACCTTTATATCGGTTCATCTGAACCAGACCAATGGCAGCCACCACGTCAGTCATATTACACTTATACCAGGTACCGATGATGTCATACTCCCAGGCACCCAGCTTCGTCTTAGCCAAGGCATCCTTGTTCTGACCATGCAAGCTCAACAGCTGAGCCTTGCGATACAGGTTTTCGTTCCAGGTTTCCCCATCAATTTCAGGTACACCGCTGAAGGTATTCTCAGGATTTTTATCCAAATCCTTCACCACCTTCTCATTACCGAAAGGAAGATCCCACGACAAGGCACCACCCTCAGCTGTGGTGAAGTTCTTGACAGCATGGAAACTGAACGAAGAGAAGTCAGCGATGCTACCCACCATCTTTCCATGACGTGAAGCACCGAAGGCATGGGCTGCATCACAGCAAACAGCGATACGGCCTATCATCTTCTGAAGATCAGTCTTAGGAGTAAACATCTCCTTCTTGCTTTCCACGATAGCGAAGATGCGGTCGTAATCGCAAGGGATACCACCGAGATCCACAGGAATCACCGCCTTGGTTTTAGGAGTAATGGCCTTCTCCAATGCCTCATAATCCATTTCAAGACAATCCTTCTGCACATCAACGAAGACGATGGTTGCACCCACGTGGTTAACAACAGATGCACTTGCCGTATAAGTATAAGCAGGAACGATAACCTCATCCCCCTCGCCTACGCCAAGCAATCTCAGCGCCATTTCTGCACAGGCTGTCTGCGAGTTCAGGCAAACCGCCTTCTCCGCGCCAACAAACTCTGCCACTTCCTTTTCCAATTTCTTGGTACGTGGTCCAGTTGTAATCCAACCGCTCATAATTGCATCACGTACCTCACTAGCCTCAGCCTCCGTCATATCAGGTGGAGAGAAAGGCACATTTCTTCTTTTCAAATCTGTACTCATAATATTTGATTTTAAAATTTTCTAGAGAAATAAAAATGTTTCTAAGCTATTTCTTGCATACTTCTTTGATAACATCCACATATTTCTGAGTTCCAACTTCACGAGTCAAGTTATCCATCACAAACTGACGTCCATTTGTTCCGTATTTCTTGCAGAGTTCACGATTATCATAAAGTTTGATGATAGATTTCTTGAATGCCTCCTTATCACCAGCCTTGGTAAAGATACCACACTCGTTGCCAGCCAGGATATCCTTCAACTCATTCTCATCAAAGTTGGCAAGCACAGGACGGGAAGCCGACATGATGCTCCAAGTCTTTGAAGGAACAGAATTAGCCCCAACGCCAGGTTTAGAGATAACAAGGCCAGCATCACCCAAGGAGAACACATAACTTATATCCTCGTATGGCTGGAATGGAATCATCGTTACATTGGTGAGATTATCACGCTTTACGATTTCTTCTACCTGTGCTTTATATGCACCCTCACCCACAAGCACCAATCCTATATCAGGATGCGTTGTCTTCAATTCCTTCATCACTTCAAGCAGCATGTCCATGTTCTGTGTAAGACCAATATTACCGCTATACTCGATATAGAACTTAGAACGATCAAGCTGATACTTATCAAAAAGCTTGTTCTTGTCACGAGGAATATCAACTACGGCATTCTGATCCACCCAATTATAGACAACTACAATCTTATTCTCAGGCACACCCTTAGCCATGATATTCTTCTTGAAATCCTCAGAGATAACAATGATTTTATCAGCATATTTATAGGTGAAATTCTCTATAATACGACCGATTTTCCAAATAAGACTACCTTTTTTAGTTATACCAGTACTTACAAGCGAATCAGGAAAAATATCTTGAATTCCATATACAAATCTTTTATTCCTGATTATTTTTAGAGCAGCCCCAATAGCACCTTGGAAAGGAGGGGTACTACCTAATAAAACTATATCAAATTTTCGAGTGAACAATGCTTTAAAAAATTGAGAAACAGAACACAGAAAATAACGCCCCAATCTCTGCATGGTATTTTTAGACTCACCTACCATATCAAAGCGATGTAATTCCAAATGATTTTTGTAAAGGAATTCAACCTTCTGATAGCTAACATTTCTGTTTACGCCTCGAGTAGGAGAAGGTGTATAAACAATCATATCGAACCCTTCATTTGCAAATGCTTCGTTTCTATTTTCAAATAAATAAGAACTTGCAAAAATTTCAGGTGAAAAATAATCAGGCAATAATAATATCCTCATCGTTATTTTTAATTAGCATACACATTTTCATGTTTCAAAACAGTCTTGATAGTTTTGAAAAATATTTTTAAATCTAAAATAAACGATACATGATTTGCATACCATGCATCCTTCAATCTTTTTTCTCTTACAGGAATACTATTTCTAAAATATGCCTGACAATATCCCGTTAGCCCTGGAACTACCTTACACTTATCTTTTTCGTCTTCTTTGTAAGTATCAACACTCTCCCAATCTCCTGCACGAGGACCAATTATACTCATATCTCCTTTAATAATATTAAGAAGTTGAGGTGTTTCGTCCAAACTAGTTTCACGAAGGAACTTACCCACCTTGGTTACTCGCGGATCATTAGCAGAATTCCATGTTCCACCATCTGCATTTCTCAAATCAGGAGCATTCACTTTCATAGAGCGAAACTTATACATACCAAATTTCTTAAATCCCTTACCAACACGAGAAGAAGAATAAAAAATAGGTCCTCCATCATCAATCTTTATCGCAATAGCCACTGGAATAAATATTAAAAGCCAAAAAGGAAAAGCACAGATAGACAAAACTAAATCTATCATTCTTTTAAAAAAATGTATATACATACTATTATTCTCTAACAATTAATTTATCTATAATATTTCTAACCTCAGATGCCAGCGCAATACTAAGTTCCACGTCTATATCATGTGCAACCACATACCCGCATCCATCCAAATTAGTACGATATGGAGTAATTGTATTACCCTCATGTAAATGATGTTCAATCTGTACGTTATATTCTGCCGCTATTTGATCAAAATTAGGCAATTTCTTAATTATGCCAGGTGTTAGAGCCAATAACTTAGTTGCAACAGGTTTTGGTTGCCATTCAGGCTTCCAATTAGTTGCATCCCCTACGGCTGCTCTGATCATATTTCCCATATAATCAATGCCTGTACCCATAGGAATAATATGAGAACCAATTAGATTGCCTCCCATACGAGCACCAACATCTACAATATGAACATTTCCCTCATTTGTAATAAGCAAATCCATATTCACTGAGCCATGATTAACACCCAAAGCAAATATGGCACGATATACACACGACTTGACCTTAGTTTCCAATTCAGGGGTAAGACCAGAAGGAATAGCATGACCTAATTCTGCATAATAAGGAGGTTCTGTCATATCTTTCTGCATTACTCCAAGCACATGAATAACTCCATTATCTACAAACGATTCAACACCATACTCCTTTCCTTCAATAAAAGGCTCAGCCACAGCACGATGCGTTATACTACCGTTCATTGCATATTCTGCTGCCTTAACAAAATCTTCTGCTTTTTCGACTTTAGATGCTCCTCGACTACCACTACCATCAACAGGCTTCATCATAACAGGAAACTTTATCTTAGGCAATATATCAGCAAAATCTTCAACAGAATCTATTTCATAAGAAATACCGGTATCGTCAGCATTCGCCTCAAATAGTCTCTTACGAACCAAAGCCTTATTTTTAATGACTTTAGCAGATTGGTAATTGATTCCTGGCAGATGCAATTCTTCTGCTATACGGCTCATTGTCAAAACACTAAAATCTGTAGCAGCTGTCAAGACACCGTCTACTTGTTTGTCACGGGCATAAGCCAAACAAGCTTCTTCATCAACAATGTTAATAACAGCATGTTCATCAGCAATAGCAAATCCCATCGCATTTGGATCAGCATCAAGACATAAGACATAATAGCCCATTGTCTTTGCTTTGCATATTACATATTTTTGGAGGAATCCACCTCCAAGCATAAGAAGTTTTTTCATATAAATTTATATAATAAAGTAACTTAAACGTTCGTACTAACTTAAATTTTCTTTTATAATTTTTGCAGGATTTCCAGCTATGATAACATTATCCGGAAATGTTCCACAGACTACACTACCTGCACCAACAACAACATTTCTACCAAGAGTTGTTCCCTTTAAAATTATTGTATTTGCACCTATAAAGCATCCCTCTCCTATCACAATAGGACGCTTTCGAATTACATTTTTTCGTTCAACCGGATAACGATCGCTATAAGATAAAGGATGAAAATCATTATCTATTATCTTACAACCTGATCCTATATCAGTATTTCTTCCTATAACTATTTTCTCCATAGAATAGATTGTACATCCACTCATACAGACACCTTCATTTATACGTATTTTTCCACCATTCTTTGCTATAATAATCGCACGCTGAGACAATCCAATCATATTACTAAAAGGATGAGAAAAAATAAAGATTTTACCCCCCCCAACATTATTAAATTGAATTTCAGAACCTTTCATGGCACATATAATACTAAATCCCCTAAACCAAATTTGCTTACGATATTTTATACGACATCTTAAATAAAGCAAATATAAAATTAAAGCTCTTATTATCATTTTTTTGCAACACTATTAAATAAGGCAATTATATTTTCAATCTCAGCTAATGTCAGGTTCTCTTTTTGGAAAAGGCTGACATTCTTCTTTAATATAGCCTCATCATAATTCCACCATTGAAATTCAAGTAATTTTTCAATAACTTCAGGGGTAAAACGATAACGAATAATCTTAGCAGGCACACCACCAACTATAGCATAAGGCGGAACATCTTTAACAACAACAGCTCCTGCACCTATGACTGCCCCATGCCCTACACTTACACCACCATTTATCAGAACGTGAGACCCTACCCAGACATCATTACCTAATATTGCACGCTTATCTTCTACAGGATTAGTATCCTTATAAATCCATTCAGTTTGACACCCATTTATCTTTTGTGTAAAGATAGGACTAGTTGACAAATGATTCAATGTGTGACTTCCCATTCCTATTCGACAATGGTCAGAAATACTACAAAATTGACCTATATCAGCACACTCAACATCGGTATCATTACCTATATAAGAATAACGTCCAACGGAAGAGTGTTTAATTTTTACCATACGATAGATAACTACACTTGGATCTAACATATTGTTAGAAGAAACAAATGATAAAAAAGAGATTTTCGGATTAAAAAGATTCCTTAGCATCCCTTTCATATAATGAACTACAGAAAACATATTATTTAATATTTGCTTTTAAAATTTCTATCTGAAAATGAGGATTCCAACTTGTATCAATTTCGTTCATACAAGCAATTCGAACTTCTTCACGTAAAGAACCCTTTTCCTCAAACCATTTTATAATATGACAAGCTAAATCCTCTACATTATCTTTTTCAAAAAAAGAGCCAGTAACACCTTCGTGGATAGCTTCAAATTCCGGCATTTGATAAGAGAAATCATTATGCGTAATACATGGAGTTCCAAATACCATTGAGTGCATAGCTGTAAGACCTATATTACCAGGAGCAACACAAAGATCAGCATTGTAAATAAGAGAGCTCAACTCTTTCTCATTATAACATGGACCATAAAACCAAACCTGTTTCTCAAGCTTAAGCGCCTTTGTTAATGTTTGTAATTCAAGGATTTTTTCACCACCACCAATAAATGTCAAGTTAAACTCTATACCTTTATTGCGACAAACAACCATAGCTTTCAATATCTGATCCAGTTTTTTCACAGCAGTCAATCTACCTACAAAGAAAAGATTTTTGTTACTATTTCCAAAATGATCTTTATATACAGAATTCTCTAACAATAAATTTCTCATTGCAACCTGTGTATCATAGGCTAACGAATTATGAATAGGAAATATCTTACTACTATCAAAACCTTCCTTTATCATCAAATCACGAGCATAATTCCCATAAGTAAAAATACCACCATTTGGAAGCTTAAACTCTATTTTCTTAACAAGCGATTCTAGCTTAGTTTCCTTTCCATACCATCCATGAGTCCAAAAATACACTTTTTTTTGGGGTTTAAGCAACCTAGCTAAAATACAGAACATCCAAGTACTTAAAGCTCGAGTTTCACCTAGAAGAATATAATTATCATAATCCTTAAATAACAATCCAAGTACTCCAGGTTGCCAATACCACCCTCCAAAGATATGTTTAGTATGCGTTTCCATGACAGTACCACGCAAGAGGCCATAATCCATTTTCTTAACATCCGCCATAGAATCACCAAACAAAAAATCACAATCAAAAGTTTCACTAATCAACTTAAATATATCAGTTCTATAATGCTGTGCAAAATTATATATTAAACAAAGTTTCATAAAATTACTTTTCTAAAAAATTAAAATCAACAAATATAAAAAGTAAATATAACAATAATAAACCACAAGAAAATAATGCTGTAAAAAGAGAAACATTCATAGTCATGGACATAGCAAACAATGAAAAAACAGCAAACAGTTCTGGGCTACACCTATATTTTATACCATTAAAAAAAGACTTGAACACCAAAAAGATTATGGATATAATAATACATCCATAAATACCTCCAGCAGCAATACCATCCATCAACCAAAACATACCATTCGCATTGGACCCACCTTGCGTAACAACTTGACCTATAGGCACATCTCCATAAGGATAACTATTTGTAAACATATTAACCATACCTATATGTGAGTAGTAAGTATAGGGATGTAATCCGTCACAACCAAAAAACCTAAAATAAGTATTTAATTCTTGTCCTTCAATACACTGAGTTCTGTATATTAAAATAGCAGCAAGTTCGAAAGCAATGTCAGAAACATCTTTGAATTGGAAACAAAGAAATGGTACTATAATCAAAATCAATAATATAAAATTATGAAATGAATTTCTAAAAAAAAGACGTTTCTTTTCATATATCAAATATAATATAAGAATAGCAAAAGGAACTATAAAAGTTATTTTTTGCTGATCAATCATAAACATTATGATACATCCTGTAAATACAATAAAAACATGTAGTTTTTCTTTTCGTATTAAAGAACTGACCAATAAAATTGGTAAGATAACATTCTTAAACCAATAAATTAAATAAACAACTGGGGTTCCTCCTACAACTTTTAAATTTGCTCTCAAATCATACAAATCTCCTCTATCTTCAAGAAAATTAGTAAGATGCAAATTAGATAAATTAAGCAAAACTACTAATATTAACAATATATAAGATACCTTTCGAAATGTAGAATAGCGAAAAATCGTTTTTCTCTTAAACACAGCACTATTTAACTCAAAAGAATCAGATGCGAAGAATAAGCACATAGAAACAAAAAAAACTATCCTATAATTTGAATATTGATTCTCCCATCCGCCAACAGCTAAGGTTTCATTAAATGGAATATAAGCCAATATATAAGTAAATATAGAAAATACAGAAGCTATGTTATTGAGTCCCTTATAAAGCAAGAGTGGAAATCCGCCCAATAAAAGTAACTTTAAATATCCATAACTATCCATAGGATAATATGGTTCATTAAATAGTGCACAAACAAAATAACGATAAATAAAATCATAAAATAACAAATATAATATGACTACTACAACATTTAAAGCTATATTGTTATTAATATACTTAGAGTAGTTGTGACTAATCTTATTATTTCTTTTCATATCAAATAAACTTACTTAAACGAAAAATTTTTTTTATATAAAAATAACCTACAACAACAATTGCCGTACAAAAGACAAAAGACAAGAAACTCAAACTATCCGTATAATATACAATAAGATTTTTTACCTTATTATGAATTAAATAGATATCATATGACAAATTTGCGAAAATCTTAGGGGAGCTCACATTTTCAACCTTGAAATAGGAAAATATATAAATTAGGAATAACAATGTAATAATACTCATTAATCCATGTATAAATACATTTAGCTCACCTACAAATGCTAGAGATAGAATTAACAAAATGAGACACAAAAACCATGGCTGCTTTATATCTATTATATTAGAGTTATCGCTTATCAGTATACCAAGAAAAAAAGCTGGTGCTGATACTGCGGCAAAAGCACCTATCGTTGATTTAACAAGCAAGATAGTTAATACTGTTAACAACGAGAGAATTATTATTTCATTTTTTATCTGCCTTAATTCAAGTTGTTTATAAAAAAAGAAAACAACATAAAGAGCGACAATAACTTTAACAAACCAGAGAATAGAGTCGTAAAAACAAAAACAGAAAGCCTTAATAATACCAATTAATAATGCCGGATAACAAACATTACCTTGTGGTAAAGATATAGATTTTATTCCTAATAAATCTAATATTATTAACCAAAAAATTGTCACTATGACTGCTGGCAAATAAACTTTAGCAAGTCTTTTACATATATAATCACGGAAAGACAATCTATTCTTATTAAAACTAATATTTAAACCATAACCAGATAAAAAGAAGAAAGTAGAAACTGCTATATAACCACATTGAGAACTTAAAAAAAAAGTAAATATATTACTACTTTTTCCACTAATGATTGCATACTGAGCATAATGGTGTAAAGCTATAATTATACAACAGAAAAATTTTAGCATTACGCTAATCTCTTTATCTAATTTAAAACTAGGTATTTTATTCTTTTTTATTTTCATTGTTTCTTTTACTGATTATATTATAAGATGATGATAAGACAAGAAAAAATAAAGTAGACATAACCACAACTGCCCAGGAATACATTATAGCTCCATCTGCACCATTAGAATACGTGAGTAAGATATACACGCTTATAACTAATATTATATCTCTAAAAAGTCTTAGAGAAAATAGAAGCCAAGTCTTACCAAGCGCTAATAACTCTGATTTATAAACCGAAGCACAAGCTTCAAGAATTGTACTGAAGGTTAAGATCCTCAAAACCGATGGCATACCAACAAATGATTTACCATAAAAAGAAGCAATAAAATCTGCAAGAAAATAAACTATCACAAACGGAACAATCGTTGTTAAGAAATTAATTCGCAACATCAACTTTAGAGTCTTCTTATGTTGTACGGTATTGTTTATAGAACTTGACAAATAGGATAATATTACATTTATTAAAAGACCAGGAATCATTGTTATTATTGAATTCCACTGAGCTGATGCTGTATAAAGTCCTACTTCTCCCATAGAAGAGAACTTAGTTAACAACATAATTGCCGCCCAATTACAAATAGCAAAAGAACTCTCCTGTAATGCTACAGGAAACGAAAAATAAGCTAGTTCTTTTTTATAACTTACCTTTTCAACACAAGGAAAATTAATACTTTTTTTTCTAATACCAATATAATTGACTATAGAATTAAAAACTTGGGAAAGCAGCAAAGATAATAGCGCACCTTTTAATCCCCAAATATAAGTCAAGGGTACACATAGCAACAACATTAACACACCTGAACTTAAACTATTCACTGCTATGATTTTAAATTCCTTAAATCCAGCCAACAAACCAATTTGTGTTGTAGTAATTGCCTTAAAGATAATAACAACAGATAAAGCTCGTAATGCCAAGACTAGATGTTCTTCATTTAATAATTTCGCTATACACGGAGCCATCACAAATATGACAAAAGCAATTATAGAACTGAAAATGACAGTTATTGACATTGCGTCACGAATCACATTCTTTACATGAAATGGCTTTGAACTTAATAGACTAGCAATATATTTTGTCGATGTAACACCTAATCCTAAGGTAGCAAAAGAGGCGATATAAAACATTGTCGTTTTAACAACGCCATATTCACCATATAAATCTTTGCCTAAGAGTCGAGCTATAATAATACCAGCCAAAAGTAAGAATCCATTTCCTAAACCATTACCAAAAACCGCCCAAAATGAATCCTTAAAAAACTTATTATTTTTAATGCTATCAATCAACGTTTTTTTATTAATTTTCATAAATTTACAAATATTAATATTCTGCCGTAATAGTATCCGATTAACATTTTACAAATCATATATCCGGCTTTATTCAATATCAAGAATAAAGGCAATATATTTAAATGCCCGAATATAACCAAATATGCAATACAGCCATATGATAATAAATAGCCTTTATAATTATCGAAAAAATATTCTCAGAATAGATATACAATAGCATTACTATCATAAGATCTTTGCATACACACAAAATTGCATATACTTTTACTTAGGCTATCTGCTCTTTTCAAACACTCTATCACAGAACTTCTTTCCCTTAACAACACCAAGGGATTTAACTGCTTTATAAATCTCATCTGTCAAATAGAATCCACTACCTGTACTATCTCAATAGAGACATTTGTGATACCAAAAGTGTTTATCGTCTGGATTCAATATAACATCATCTATAAGCGGTGGAATTGTACATACTCCTGTTAAGAATCTCATTTCATAGTGAATTTCCAATTTGAGTACGTCATTAACAATTTCACTTATTTTTCGGGCAAAACGCCAATACATATCATAAGTATTGTTTCTTGCATCTATAATTTTGTCTTTATCCATAATTCATATTTTTCATCTAAATTTAACTCTCATCCAGCATCTTGCTTACATTATAATTTAACGAGATGATTTCTTCAACTCTATAAGCAGCAATACAGGCTCATTCTTTCAACTTTATATCACCACGCTTTACGTTTTGGTGAGTGCTCCATATTCTACCCAACTCTTCCTTTCTGACAAAGGAAAAAACATAGAACATTGCAGAAAAAGATATGAACTATCTTCATTTATCATAAGAAAATAGAATCACTCATTTTCAATCCATTCATACCCTAAAACGCTAACCAAATCACTTTTTCTAGGGCGCCACTTTCCATTCCATTGAACACGCAATGTTTTTGTTTGTGGCTTTATTCCATCACATACCATTTTAAAAGTTATATCCAATAAGCCTGATTGATGTTCTGCATCAACCCCAAAACTCCTACCAATAAACATAGATAATTGAGGAGGAAGTTCTAATCCATCAGCAGGATCCTTTGGCGTAACCTTCATCATTGATAGCCACTCTGTTGATAGCTCGCCATATTTAGGCAAACAAACAGTATCATTACCCTTGTCTAACATTATAGCGAAAGGCTCCTTCAGTATATCTTCTGATGTCAAACTATTAGAAGACTCTCGGAAAACAATTTTATCTACATAAACCCGTAAATTGTTAGCTGGTGATTTCCCTTCATTAGCCAGTCTTAACTTGACTCGATAGGAATCAACAATATCCGATTGACCATCGTGCACAAGATTCTCTGTCAAATCATCATATGATGTTTTAAGTTTCAAAGATGGTGTGTACCTATAAGCCATCCAGTCTTCCTTAAACAATGCTACAATGACAACAGCTATTGAACCTACCACTTGCACTATTCGTAAGAACCAGTCCCAAAAGCTATGTTGACAAACTTGCAGCAATGGCTCTGGACAAATACTTGAAAACAAGCAATATGGAACACAAAGTCCGATAAAGAAACCCAAAAGTAACGATGGCAGGATAAACTGGAATAGAACTCTCTTCATAACCTACATTAATGAATACGTATTATAAGATGAATTTTGACCATCGTATATCATTACGACATTGCCATTGACATTACCAGAAAAGTAAGAGGTTGTACCATAATCAAATCCACTGAATGAACTTCCATTCATATTAACTGTAGTAAATGAATTGGTGCCCATATCATACAAGCTTGCCAAAGAACCTGTTACAACACTGTTACGTTGGAAATCAACCACATGGATATTATCCACACCACCAGAACTTGTAAACATACAAAGCTTACCTGCTCCAAAATCATAAACAGATCGATAGTTCTGATTTGCCGCTCTGCCTATTATCAAAGCAAGGCATGCACGCTTATCTGAATCCATAGCTTAACTGACTCCATCTAATAATTTAACTATTCTAGCTTTTATATTCTCATACGTACAACTTAAACGATTTTTTGCCATTGATGTCAAACGAGACGTATGAGACATAGCATCACGAATCGGTTTATATTCAGCAGAATCACGAAGTAAATTTGCTTTTGCTATTTTATCATGCTCTGTATCAGCTAAGCCAGCCAAGCTCCCCATGTCACAAAATGATAAATCACTTTGTTTTTCTCGTATTTCAAATGAAATATTTGCTTTATCTTTGGCATCTTCTGCTTGCTTTTTCCATTTTACAATGTCATTTTCCAACTTTTTAGGAATAGCAATTTTCTTCTCAATGACGTAATTTCTTAAAAGATTTTCAGCAATAAAGCATTCACCATAAGATTCAAAGTTAAAAGCCGCATCATTACTTAACTCATCAATCCATTTTTCAACTTTTGTTTTGTCACCCTTTTTGTTTTTTTTATTCTTTATAAAATCTTCTGAAACCACATTAAACAACTCCATTGATTTTCTTGTTTTCAATGGTAATGTTTCTGTATTCTCAGAATCTCCATCCAGCTTCAAATCCAAACGCCAATTATCCCAATCTTTAAGAATGGTTTTAAGAAGTTTACTTAATTCATCTAACAATCCTTTAAATTTTGGATCGTCAGGAACAATTCCTTCTCTACTACTAGTGAAACGATCTGAAGAATCATCTAAATTATCATAATGTATTTGACCATACAAATAACTTTCAACAATTCTTGCTGTTGGAACATGCTTTAATATATCTTTTTCACGAAGCCTTCCATTTACATACAAATCTATTGTAGCTTTTTCATCAGTTCCCCTTACCTTTAACATCGAAGGTTTATCTACAGATGCTATAAAACCATGAATACCATCATAATCTATATCTATGTCTTTACTATGCCGTAGACATTCTTGTTCATTAAGGTAATCTTTAACAAAAGGATCTTTTGTATTGTTAATTGTCCACAACAATTGAGTATGCCCCAACAAATCCTGAAGTTCATTTAATGTTATTCGTTCTCCATTAAGAATTATATTAAAAGACTCGTCAAGTAACGAAAATCTAAAGTATAGAGCTATCAATTTACGAATATACTCTACTCTATTTTTAATACCTTCATTCAGTCCATCGAATATTATAACCGTACCAGACGTTGTATCAATGGTATGATTCTTTAATAATTCTGAAGTTGGTTTAATTAATTGATAATCATTAGCAGCAACATCTTCTTTTATTGCTTTATCCAATCCTTTATTATCAATAATACCTCCTACAATGTTCTGACCATGCTTTTTAGAAATAACAGTAATCCTCTGAGCACACGACAAAAGAGCAAGTTTTCCAATACCTTTTCTGCCAATAAATGGTCTTCCCAATGACGTTTTATTCGCTCCTTCTTTTCTTTTTGAATATCCAATTTTCAAAAATTTATTTTGAAAATCATTACTATCCATACCTAAACCGTCATCTTTGATTACAAAACAATTTTGACTGCGATCAATATTAATGTAAACGTTATGTGCATCAGCATCCCAAGCATTTGAAATTGCTTCTCCAACAACAGTAATAAAACTGCGATACAGATTTCGTCCTAAGTGGTTTAATACACTTAAAGAAATATTAAAAGAATAAGTATCCATAGGCTTAATAATGTTTATTAAGATGTTCTAATATACTTTGTGCCACAACTTCACCCAATACTGGTGGAACAGCATTACCTATATACCGTGAAGCTTTAACTAAAGAAACATGCTCTTCATCCTCAAAAAACTTATATGACATAGGAAAAGTTTGAAACAATGCTGCCTCACGAGCAGAAATAGCCCTATCTTGTTCCGGATGTCCAAATCTTCCATTGCCGTATCCTATGCATTGAGTTGTCATAGTTGGACTCGGTTCATTCCATTTCATTCGTCCATAAACACTACCAAAACTCTTACCACTTTTTGACTTATGGCATTGTAATCTAAGAAACTCCGGCCAATCTCTCCATCCACCTCCTTCGGGTGTTGCTTTTATGCGCTGAAGATTTAATGGACTCAGAGCTGAAGCCCTATGCAAAGGATCAGTCATATTTGTTTCACCAGCAGCTATAGGTGGTAAACCTCCAATAGTATCCCATACCGTCTTATAGTCTTTCGGAGCATCAACAGTCGGAGGAATCAGATTAATATCTCCAAACCTAGAGGCCAACAAAACAAGTCTTTTTCGAGTTTGTGGGATACCATATTTCGGACAATATACAATACTAACAGATACATGGTATTTGCGGACTTTCAACAATTGGATAAAATCACCTAAAACATTCTTTAATTTAAAAGATTGTATGGCAGGGACATTCTCCATTGTTATAATATCAGGTTTTACTTCTGTAACCAACCGTCCAAACTCATAAAGCAAATCATATTTATCTGCATCTTTCTCTTTATTTTTAAACGCATAAGAAGAAAACGGTTGGCATGGAGCACAACCTGCAAGTATCCGTACAGCACCTTCTTCATACAAAGGCTTAATATCCCTTTTTGTAACATTCTTGATGTCACGATAAAAGAATGGTGCATCATTATTATACTCATAAGCAAAGCGACAGGTCTTATCCAAGTCGAAACCACCCTGAATATGAAAGCCTTTCGATTTCATACCATAGCTTAAACCACCAATACCACAGAATAAATCTACCACATCTATTTCTGTATATGGCTTTCTTTTCCTCCCCCTACGCATTACTTTACGATTTTAATAGTACTTCCTAACCTAGTCATATTGGTCTTTCTATCTTTCGGTGTATACCCTAACATAGTACATAAGCTCTCTATTTTTTCGCAAAACAAATCTGCATTAAGCTTTGTCATAGAAATATTACCATCCTTATCAACTATCGTTGTTTGCCATGTCACACTGTCATTCAAAGGCTTTTGCGGTTTAAAACCTTTAATGTTGATTATCTTATGATCGGCTTTTGTTATCCAAGCTGCACCTATTTCAGACATAGTTCCGAAAGATTTTATGATATGCTTGCTTGTTATAAAGACAACATTTATTTTTTGATCAGAATAGCTATTCACAAAGAAATCTCTCAGATAGTCATATATTGAGACATCACTTGGAATTCTTGATACAGATTCATCACAATTAGAATAAATAATTTCTTTTGCGGGAACACCATTAAAGAGAAGGAAGTTATATACCAAATCTGACAAATCTTTGTCGGCACCAGTTTGGCTTATCAATAGTTTTTTCTTTGCAGAGTCAACAATCTTCTTTAAACCAAAATCTGGAATATTATCATTAATTGCTTTTTCAACAACTTCATGAACTTGCTCAGACGTATAATTTTTATTCTCCTTTATAGTATCGTATATGGTATTACTTGCCTTACGTCTAAAATTATCAACTGCTCTTTTAAGGTTTTCCTCTTTTTTCTTCTGCTCATTCAATTGTTTTTTTTGAGCAGCAGCATTTTTTAATGCTGCATAAGTTGACCTTTTCTTAATAATAGCAGGTAGAAGAATCCTTCGCACGTAATTAATTACCACCTCATATCTAATATCATCACTTTTATAACCCTGTCTATTACTCAAAGCCATATCAGGCAATTCCGATAGCTCAAATAAATCCACATATAACTGACCAACAATGAATGATTCTATCAATGAGTTTTTTCCAACTTTAGGCAATATATTAAACTCACCCATTTTCTTGTGAGCATATAAAGATATAAAGTTGTCTGGAAAATCCGAAATATCTCTTTTCCGGCCTCTCGTTGATTCATACGCACCAATCCATCCTTTGACAATGAGATTATATGACTTCAACTCACCCTGAGTATTTTTCATTTGTAATGGAATACTGTGGCATTCTCTTACATCAACAAGAATCTCTTTCTTATCAAGATAAGGTATCTTAACCTTTTTAGCTAAATCCTTAAAATCATCACCTAAAGTAATAATTGAACACAAACTTTTGGCAAAGATCTCATCCAAACGTTCTATAACGTCATCCTTTCCATCTAAATTAATAACATGGATTTTAAAATCCTGGTCTATCAACGGAAATATATTAACGATGTTTCGTTTAATAGCATCATTGGTTTTATGAAGATGATACTCTGGGTTCTTCATGATGATAGCAGTTCCATGATTACCGATCTTCTTAAAAGTTATACTCTGCTCTTCAATAGGCAGAAGTATTCCGCCTTTTTCCGGATGTCGAGATAATACAAAGCCTGATTTTTCTCCGTCTGAAACCGTTAAGACATCAACATTTTCAGAAACAGATAGCGCAGCAAGTTTACCAATACCCTTACGCCCCATTTTCTGTCTTCCTAAATCTGTTAAGGAATCCTGTTCATTTGTTCTGGAAAGTTTTGCAACTCCCAAATATTTTGCAATACCACCTTTACTATATGACATACCATGACCATCATCTTCTACCCGAATAGCATCAGGCTCAGAGATTATATAGACATTATGGGCATCTGCATCATAAGCATTGGCTATCAACTCTGCTAACACATAGTAAATATTGGTGTACAAGTTAGGACCCAACAACTCTAATATTCTTGGATCTATCTCTATTTTATACTTTTTCTGTTCCATAGATCTAAACTTATGAAATATATCCAACTTATATGACATTACAACTCTATCACCAACGATAGTTGGAAATACAGAGTATTGTTAGAAATTAAATAATTATGTTGTTTAACGTGATTAACTTAATATAGTATAATATTATAACTATAATTCAGGTCCATTGATGCCCAAGCACTAAAGCTCTTTGCCCCCTAAGAACTGACCTAAGGCAGACATCATGCGGAGTTGCTTGGCAGAGGGGGCTTTGACGCCTTTGTTTGCCATATCCAAATAGAAGTTGAGACTGGTGGATAAGGCTTTGATTAACTCTGATGGCATCAGCATGTGCCATTCCTGGCTTTCCTTATCCTCGTAGGTGGCTACCAAGAATAGCTTCTGAAGCTTGTACTGGGTCTTGCGCATCTTGCGCACCACGTAGGTGTTGGCATCGCCTTTTACAAACTCATCTACTATCTGGAGTTCCTGCTTGTTCAAACGGCTCAAGATTTCTATTGGATTATCCAACATCTCCTGGGCTATTCGCCTAGCAGTCTCATCTTTCTTCA
>OCLL01000087.1_pt1 | contig 21731 bp, 27 predicted proteins | sample 1538931 | NCBI WGS metagenome assembly OCLL01 (sample SAMN03418270, study PRJEB22391) | human gut metagenome | biome: human-gut; feature: organic feature; material: feces | host: Homo sapiens | place: Tanzania | collected 2013-01 | reverse complement strand
ATGGGCATCCTTGATGGATAAGGTCTATAAGATTAATGATAACGGCAAATGGGCTATCGTTTTTGCCCTGATGTGCGCTTTCAGAAGCAACATACACTGTCTGGACCGACTCTTCACGGCCCCCTTCTTCATGGGACCGATGTCTTCAGGTAAGACCCAGATCGCGATATCTATCCGTTCTCTCTTCATCAGCCCGACCATCCCGATTTTCAACCTCAATACAGGTACGGACGCAGCCATGAGCACGATGATGGGTACATTCCGTGATGTACCGGTTGTTCTCGATGAATACAATAACAAGGATATCTCGGACACCAAGTTCCAGGCATTGAAGGGTATTGTATATGATGGAGATGGTAAACAGAAGCGCCGCGGAACCTCTGGCAGGGATATCGAAAACGACAAGGTATTTGCGCCTGTGGTTATCTGTGGCCAGGAGACCCCTCAGCGCGATGATAACGCTCTTATGAGCCGAGTCATCATCTGCGAGGTTCCGAAGCCTAAAAACAGAACACCGGAAGAGACGAAGCTGTTTGAGGAGCTGAAGAATATAGAGAAGAATATCGGTCTACCCAACGTATTACTGAAGGTGTTGTCACTTCGCCCTGCCGTGATGGATCACTTCAGAGCGCTCAAGCAGGAAGCCTACAGCGAACTGAAGAGCGATGTAGTCAATTCCGGCGAGATGGATCGACTGATGAAGACAGCTTCATTATTCCTGGGAATGGTGAAACTGGTGGAGCGGTATTCGGATCTGAAGCTTCCGTTTACATACGAGGAGTTCTTTGCCCTGGTGCAGGAGAAGATCAAGTTCCAGCTGTCTCTGATCCGAAGCACAGACAAGCTTGCCATGTTCTTCAACGCAGTCAACAACATGATCGATACCAAGCAGGTGCTTGTTGGCCGAGAAATGCTCATAGAACAGCCTAAGAGCGTTACGGGTAAGGATTCTCACGGAGACAAGAAAACGTTCGCTTTCGAGCCTGGTACGCATGTTCTGTTCCTCCGTCTCAGCAGCGTGTACTCCATCTACGACAGAAGCGGGTACAACAGCGAGAACACAACGCTATCTACCCTGGAGCAGAACCTTCGCTCACATCCATCATATGTTGGAACTGTACCGTCGCGCCGCTTCACCTGGGAGGAGACCGTCGAGGTTGCCAAGCAGGATGATCAGGAGACGATGGTAAGAGTCCGCAAGGAGCGCTCTACATCCACCAGTGCTATCATCATCGACTATGATAAGTTTATGGAGATGTACAACATCGACTTCAGACGAGGGGATATCCCTGCCGAGAATACCCCTCAGAACGCTCCGGAGGCGAACAGGGAGGCTAATACTGATATCAATTCCCAGGAATACGTGCCTGGCTGCATTCCGTTTGACGAGACTGATGCAGGAAAGATGGGAGGAAAGCCGTTCTAGAAGGACGGCTTTTCATACCTTGTAATAGGTATATAATACCCCAATTTAACGATACAAAGATACAAAAAATATTCGAGAAAACCAAGCGAAAAAGCATTTATTTTGAGTTGATTTCGCATATTTTTGCCCACGCAAACCCGGGAGGGTGAACGTGGGCATTTTTCTTACATACGCAAGGTTGCCAGATGCGAAAAATCCCCCGTACCCCCTAATTTTACAAAAACAACCGGGAAAAGTGACTTTTCGAAAATGTTTTTTAGAAAACCACCTTCCTACAATCCTACATTCCTACAAATGCATTTCTTTTCAAACTATTATTATCTATTATATATCTTATTATCAGTTAGTTAGGTCGTTTTTGCGGTTTTGTTGGATTTGTAGGAAATGGTGTAGGATTGTAGGATGTTGTAGGAAATAAGGATTGTTTACATTTTGCCGTTTCCTACATTTTCTTCCTACAAAATACCCCTATTTGTAGGATTGTAGGACGTGTAGGAAGCGAAAAAATGAGTGTGTAGGTCGAAAATATGTTTGATAAAATTTGCTTAACTCGCTGATTTTTAGTATCTTTGCATTATCGTATCTGCGATTTGTAGGATTGTAGGACGGTAGGACGCAAAAATAAGCAAAAACAATATGGAAAGAAAAAAACGTCTCACGAAACGAATTGCTTCTGTCAGAATTGAGCCATATCTGGCAGAGTACATTCAAAAGAAGTTAGAAATTGAGCCCGAAACGGGCGGAGTAAAGATACCTTACACCACGGATTTGTATTACGTGGTGTGGAATCTCATGGCCAAGCCGGATGCGAACAGCGTTGGCCAAGAAGACTGTAACCTCACCATCTATCTTCCTTCCCGCCGCTCCTGTATGGATGGTCATCCAGGCAAGGATCCTGCCTATTACAACTATCTGTCGCAGCGGGCAGCCAAGAAGATAGAGGAGCACATTCGTCTGCTCTTCAACTTCGAGTTCCATCGCATCATGTTGGAGAACGAGGAGCTTGGACGGCCGAAGCGCAACCAGGATGTCGTGGAAGAGTTCATCAGAACGTACCATCTGAAGTCGATATCATCGGATGCGCTTCTGAAGAACTTTTATCGCTATCGGCAGCGGCTTTGCCCTAAGGTTCCGCGAAAATACCAAAAAAAACGCGGTGTTTAATTATTTTTAATACATACCGAGTACGAAATATCGTCACTCAAAAATTAGCAATAATCACTCTAAAGATACGCATTATGGTAGAATTTTCTTGTCTTGTGGGTGTCTCCCTCATCGGGAGCCCCGAAAAGTGGGATATATTTATAGCAGATCCTTTCACTTTTGAGCCAGCCATGACCGAGGATAATGGTGGCGTGTATTGGGATTGCAGTAAGACTTTCGTGGTCGATTTGCCCGATAATGATACGATTAATGAGCTTAGGGTTGCTCGCAACGCTATTGTCTCCCTCTCAGACGTTAGTCATGCAAGTGGCTCCACCAAATATACGGGGATAGGCGATAGATATCGACTTCAGATGGTACTCAGACGTTAGTCATGCAAGTGGCTCGCAGGATCCTGTGGAATATAAAATAGGTACGGAAGACCTCCCGGCTAGGGTGCAGCTCGTGAAGCATCTCAACAAGGCGAAACTGATCGTTAATTGCAAAATGCTCCGCAATCCGCTTGGGTAAGGTCTTTTCTATACCTATTATAATAATGTACCTTTGTAGAAAACTTATATCAAGATGGACGAAATACAGACCCTTCTGCTCTCCACTCATCCGCTATGGATTACGGAAGATGCCTACCGTCGACTGATGGTGGCAGCTTTTCCGCTATATAGTAATGTGGTTAGCATCGAACATAAGAGAGCCGAGCAGGCAATGACCTTAGCCGAGGTTCGAGAATATCTCAAGACTCATACATTCTATCAGTATGAGACTCATAAAGCCCTGGAGATCCTATCCTCCAAGGCTGCCCAGAGTGAAGAGACCAAGGATGTGCAGCTTACCGACGAATATGATTCTCCTTCGCTGAATGAAGGATCTATCGCCTATCACCGTATATTTGGTGTCGTGTCAGCAGATAGCTACTGGTACTTCTCTTCCAGACAGCTGGAGCAGGATATCATGGCAGCAGAGAACAATCCTCAGATTTCTGCCCATCTGCTGCATATCAACTCTCCTGGAGGAGAAGCCTGGTATATGGACCGTCTGAGTGAGACTTTGCGCAATGCCAAGAAACCGATCCTCACCATCTACGAGGAATATTGCGCATCGGCAGCCTATTATATCGGCTGTCATGGCGGACTCTGGTACTCCTTCTGGTATTCCTCGCAAAGATTATATCGGCTGTCATGGCCAGAAACTCTATGCAACGACCAGCCACGACTTCGTAGGCTGCATCGGTACGATGTGCTCCTTCTGGAACTTCGAGCCTTACTTCGAGAAGCTGGGATTGAAGAAGATTACCGCCAAGGCTACCAATTCGACCAGAAAGAATAAGGTCTTCGAGGATCTGAAGGATGGCAAGACAGAAGAGTACATCAAGAATGTGCTCGATCCGATGAACGAGCAGTTCCTGGCAGAAGTCAAGGCTATGCGCCCTAAATTGTCAGAACTCGGCGATGATGCTCCGGTTCTTCAGGGCGAGAGCTTCTATACAGATCCTGCCGAGGAAGTTGGTCTCATCGATGGCAAGAGAACCTTACTCGAGGCTATTGCCGAGGTTGCCCAGATGGGAGATGCTTACATGGGAACCCAGAACCTGTATGGATTCTGTTAATACTTAGATAAGAATTTTGTTTGTTTTCTATTGTTGTTTTAATATTTAGTTAATTTGTTTATATGAATTTCAAAGCAAGACTTAACAAAGTTCTCGAGAAGCTTGGCTTCGTCAAGAAGTTCGAGAACAAGAGCCTGACTTCAGAGGAGTACAAGGCTCTTTGCGAGGAATACCAGAAGGAGTACCAGAGTACTCTCGTCGATGACCTTGCAGCCGAGAACAGTGCAGCCGAAGAGGCAGAGCATCAGCAGCAGATCAACTCTCTCTACGCTATCGTATCCAAGGCCAACAATGCTGCTGGTGATGGTAATGATGGCGGCGATGATGATGAGGGCAAGGATTCTGATGATGGCAAAAAGAATGAGAATAGCCAGCAGCCTGCCGGCGCTTCTCAGAACGTAAGCTACGAGCAGCTTGCCAAGGCTGTATCTGGTCTCGCAGAGAACGTGAAGAAGATGGCTCAGGGTACTGCTCCTGACAAGCCTGCAGCTCACGTCACCGCACCTTCTATTCCTATCAATGGCTTCGAGTCGAACGGTAGCTACCTCTTCGGCGTCGAGCACTCCCTGTTTGACATGAAGAAGCGCTGGAACAAGATTACAGTCAATCCGGCACTTGCCTTAGCATCTGAACCTGACGAGGAGAGCGATGGCAAGGCGTTCCGTAAAGAGTCTATGGCGTTCGCCAGATCTCTTCAGCAGCGCTACAAGTATCACCAGAGCCGCAACGAACTCGGTGATGTCAAGGCACTCGCATCCGGTCAGTTTGCCACCAACTATGGCGGTGTAGATAATGCCGGCTTGGGAGATCAGTTTGTTATCCTCCGTCAGGATGCTCTTATCGCACGTATCCTGGAGCTTCGCAATCTTACCGAATACTTCCCTGTTCGTTATGGTGTGCAGGACCGCGATATCCTCTTCAATGCCTTCTTCGATGAGGTATCTCAGGGCTATCAGCCAGGTGAGATCTACAAGGGTGGCATGCAGCTCGAGAACGAGATGGGTTACGTGGATGACGCCATGATCAAGGTGCAGTTCGGTCCGATGAAGGAGATTGAGCGCAAGTATATCGCTTACCTCAACAAGGAGGGTTCTGATCCTATCAAGTGGTCCATGATTGAGTTCTGCCTGCTCAACCTTCTCAAGAAGGCTCAGGACGAGCAGAACCAGCGCCGTATGCGTGGTATCTATGTGAAGCCAGAAGATGGTCAGCCTTCCAGCTACCTCAATGCCGGTACTGGTATCTGGTACACCCTGCTTCGCTATATCCACGACTACAGCATCAAGCCATTTGCCAACAAGAGCTACAACACCTATACTTCAGCTAATATGCTGGATGCGGTCAAGGAGTTCATCACAGACGTCAAGACTCACCTTACTGAAGGTATGACGCTCGACAAGCACGTTCTCTACCTCAACGAGAACCACATCGACTGGTGGCTTGCCAACTGCCGCGAGACCTATGGCAAGGATCTCGACTTTACAGGTCCTGATGGCTACAAGAACCGTGTACCAGACTCTACTATCCAGATTAAGTGGCTCCCATACGAGGGCAAGTCTTGCTGGATGTTCCTGGATATTCCTGGCAACCTCCAGTTCGTGGAGTATCTCCCAGGCGAGATGTTTGCTGTCAAGATGGAGGAGCAGATGGAGATGGTTCGCGCATGGAGTACCTGGAAGGAGGGTTGCGGTGCAGCCTTCACTGGTCGCAAGTTCGATACCAAGGCTGCTATGGACGACAACGACTACGAGTTCCAGCAGATCTTTACCAACCTGCCTGCTACAGTCATCGGTGCAGAGATTGATGGCGGAAGCGGATTCTGGCACATCTCAGACGCCAAGACTTCTGCTACAGCCATCACCGAAATAAAGAAGGCAAAGCAGGGTGTAGCTTACTGCATCGAGATTGGTGAGGACGATGCTACCCATGGTCTTACTATCGCCAAGAGCGGTAATTTTGCCAACATCACAGCCGAGTGGACTCCTAGTCAGCCAGGCGACTACATCATGGTTATCCTCGGCAAGGATAATAAATACCGTGAGCTTGAGCGCCGCGTAGGTGGCAAGCGAACCGTCAACAAGGCAGTTCAGCCTAACGTTCCAGGTGGACGTTAATTCATAATATATTAGTATTTAGTGTTAATCCGTAGGTGGGGTACACCATGTGCCCTGCCTACATTTTCAGAAAAGATTATGAAGAAAAACAATATTCCAGTACGTCACCGTGCGCACAATCCCAACAAGGGATACAGTTATGCCCAGCACAAGGGCCGTCTTCTCTTCATGACGATCATGATGTTGCTTGGCATTGTCTCGCTCCTTCAGATGCTTGATAATCCAACATCATCCATGGGTATGGGTGGAGCCGGTGTCTCCATGGCTTCATTCGTAGCCCTTACCGCCATCGATGACGTGACCGACCGCGACACCCATGGTTCTGCCATTGCCTACCAGGTAGTGCTGGTTCCTACAACTCTCATCGATATGACCAAGGCATTCCCGCAACCGGATAAAGACCGAATAGTAAAGGCAATGCCGTTTAAAACAGCAGCTGCCGACACCCTGAAGGCTTACCTCTTCGATGCCCACGACATTCCAACGTTCACCGCTACGACCGAGAAGGGAGACATTACGACTTCCGGCGAGAATAATCTGGTGATCATTATGGGCGGTACTCGTGTGGATCTCTACAACTTCATCGAACAGTATGCCGGTGGTAAGTTCATCATCCTCTACAAGCACGTGAAGGATACCCAGTGGTATATCATCGGCGAGCCAGAGCGACCAATGATTCTCAACAACACCGAGACCAAGGACGACAAGGATGGCCGTTACACCACCTTCACCTTCAAGCGCACATCAGTCGATCTCCCTTGTCTCTATGCGGAGGATCCTCTTGGTGTGACTGCCGAGGCAGCCAGTCTCTCGGCTGATACTACTCAGCAGAAGGCTGTAAGTAAATAATGCGAATTCCCAAAATATTTCATTATCTTCTAAATTTTCAAAAGGTGTGTCGCCATCAAAAGGTGGCGCACCTTTATTAATATATAATAAGGTATGTATAACAGAAGAGAAAAACTGCAGCTGTTCAATCAGCTGAGAGGAGAGGACCATGCCAAGGCAGACCTCTCGCTCCTGGAAGAAGAAAATCCACGCCATCCTAAGCTTACCCGTTTTGCCCGTGATCCTCAACGTTACGCTGACGAAATTCTCTATGCACTCCTGGATATCTGCGATGCAGACGAAATCGAGGATAACCGCAAATTCATTAAAGGCATGGAAGAGGCTTCGAGTGAAACTTTAACGGACGAAGAGAAGAAAGGCCCAGAGGGTTCAGGTAATACTTTAACGGGTGAAGCCGAGAAAGGTCCAGAGGATTCAAGTAAAACTTTAACTGGTGAAGAGGAGAAAGATCCAAAGGATTCAAGCAAAGCTTCAGCAGATGAAGTCGAGAAAGATTCAGATGATTCGAGTGAAACTTTAACGAGGGAACAGAAGGAAGAGAAACCTTCAGATGAAACTCCTTCAGATACCCCAGACAAGGACGAAACTCCTTCAGATTCCCCAGGCACGGAAGAAACTCCTGATACTCCTGAAGGCAAGGCTCCCCCAGAAGAAACCGCTGAAGCTGCCGGGCAGGAGGAAGACGGAAAAAAAAAGTAGTCCAAAAGGAAGAGGAATATCCTAACATCGACTGGGATAATCTCTATAATGAGGACGTGCAGATGGCTACCGTCATCTACAACGACCGTATCAACACCTGGCGAAAGATGAAGAAACTCGACGAGGTTCTAGACAAGAAGCCGAAGGAGCGGGATGTGGCTGCCATGGCAGAACTCCGCATCAGGAACCTTCAGGCCTTCGAGGAGCTGAAGGCATACAACGATACAGGCAAGTTCCTCTACAAGCACCCGCTTCTGAGAGGCAAGTCTGAGTTCGATGAGCTCGTGAAACTCTTCAGGAAGGACCCCGCAGAGTTTCTTCATAAGCATAAGAATGTGCTCGATAATATCAAGCGCTACAAGAGTTATATTAAAAGAAACGATCGCAAGGACAAACGTGCCAGCGACCGTGAGAACCTCCAACGCCATCAGGAGCGTGAACGCATGTTCAAGATGGTGATGGAACAATATAGTGATCAATCAGATGGATAAGAAGGAATTACGAAAGATAGCAGATACCTGCGTTCAGATGATCAAAAACGGAGGAGTGCTTGAGCAGGCTCAGCTCAAGGCTGATGCCAAGATAGCCGAGCAGGCAGAAGCCGGAGACCTCGATGCCATCAAGCTTCTGAACGAGCGTATGCAGGACCGTGAGGAGCTGAAACTGAGAAAGGAGTTGTTCGGCGTATGAAAAGCGAGATAGAAAAACTGGAGAGCGTACACCCGGACCTTATCACCACCTTCCTGACCACGGGCGATGGTGAAGGCATTCCGGAAGACGTGAAGATCTTCCTGAAGCAGTTGCAGTGGGCTGCCGAGATTTACGAGTATGAGCGCAACATTACCCGTGGAGCCCGTCAGCTCAAGCAGCGCATAGCCGCGCAGCAGAAGATCTCCCTCGATGTGCGTACCTGCATGACCCGCATCAATCAGGCGATATCTTATTTCAATGTTGACTGCAACGTGAGCATCAAGGTCTGGGAGAACGATTTTGCCAACAAGTATGAAGACCTTGCCAAGCTCTGCTCAGCCAAGCGCGACTACAAGATGCAGAAGGCATGTATGGACCAGGCTCTGGAGTGCCGCCGCCGTGCATCAGAGCAGGCAGAAGCCGACAGAGACCTCGGCGTGGTTTTCCTCATCACCCCGGAGATTACTCCCGAGGAGCTGGGTTTTCAGAAAAAGAACCTCAAGGAGATTGCCGCCAAGCACAACCGCGGCTTCTATATTTCGCTCATCGATGGCTTGCCTATCGAGAGCTCAGAGAAAAAACGCCTGCTTCGTGATGCTGACATTCAGGAAGCGGAAATTGTGGAGGATATAAGCGATGAGCCAACTGATATTGAATGACAATTCGCTCGGTGAATTCGAGCATTATTATATGAACGGCATGCAGCTGCTTGCCAATATCATCGATCCCAACATGCTTTTTGCCGAGGTGGCACGTGCCGGAGGAAAGACCGAAGGTGTGACGGGTCCCCGACTGATACGTGTTGCCAATGATATGCCGGGAGAGCTTTCTTTCCTGGTTCACAAGACCTATGTGGCACTGATGACCAACGTCTGGCCTAACATCCAGGCATACTTCTCCCGCCAGGTTGTGGTGAACGGTCAGCAGCGCCCTATGCTCGAGTATGGCATCGATTACGTGGTAGGGGAGAGCACGCTGCCTTCCCACTTCCGCAAGCCGAGATACCCGATAGCCTATGCCAAGCATAGCGTGATCTTCCGCAATGGCGCCCACCTTCAGCTGGTATCAAGCGACCAGCCGGAATCCGTGGCAGGTAGAAATGCCGTGCACGCCTTCGTGGAGGAGATGAAGCACAACAGCGGCGAGAAGCTGAAGACCCGACTCTTCCCATCCTTGCGTGGAGGTCCAGCCAATGTGCGATGCTCTGCTTACTATGAGGGTGTTACCGGCGTGAGTGATACCGCCCGTGTTGACCTCGGAGAGGATGACTGGTTCGAGGAGTACGAGAAGAAGGTGAACCCGAAGCTTATCGAGGAGATCGCCACCGTTTCTCTGGAACTTAACAAGAGTCTCTACCGGCTCTTCATCCTCAGGCAGCAGGAGCGGGATTCCAAGGATCCGGTACTCCTGGAGAAGATGCGACTCGAGACGGTCAGACTCAATTCCTTCGTGGAGCGATGGAAGCCGCGCCTTGCCGATATGAGGCGCAACGCCATCTTCTACATCCGTGCATCCTCCTTCTGCAACAAGGATATCCTAGGCCCTAAGTTCTTCAAGACGCAGCTCGACACCCTCGATATCGACGAGTTCCTTACCGCCATCTGTGCCATCCGTCACAAGGAAGTAACCAATAAGTTCTTCATCAACTACGACCACGTAAGGCATCAGTTCAAGGACAGTTACAAGTATGAGTCAATCCTTCGCCTGAACCTGAAGGATAGATTCATCCTCTCTGCCGAGTATCTGCTTCACTACGACCCTCAGGAACCGCTCTACATGGGCTATGACCCCGGCAACTTCCAGTCGCTCATCGTAGCCCAGAAGAAGGACTATGGCAGAAGGCTCGACATCATCAAGGAGTTCTTCGCCTTCCTGCCCAAGGATTACAACGACCTGGTGGCAGAGGTGCACCAGTTCTTCGGGTCAGCAGCAGTCAACAAGACCATCTATCTCTACCCGGACCGCGCCGGCAACAAGCGCAAGGAGGAACGGGAACAGATAACCACCGACTCGCTCAACCTGAAGGCAGCACTGGAGTCGTATGGCTTCATGGTAGTGCTCTACAACGAGGATGCGCCTACCATCTACCACTGGCAGCAGTTCAAGCTCTGTCAGATGCTCTTCGGAGAGCGGAGCCCGCTGCTTCCTATCGTGCGCATCGACGAGAACGAGTGCAAGAACCTGTGCAGCGCCATCATGATCTCTCCTCTGAAGAAGACGGAGGGCAAGATAGAGCTCGACAAGAGTTCGGAGAAGAAGCAGCAGCTCAAGAACCAGGCAGGACTCACCACGCAGCTTCCTTCAGCCATGATTTACCTGCTTTACGGTCTCTATTCGGATGCCGTGAAGGCAGAATTAAGTACGTATCCTACCGATTTACCCGACAATTTCGAGATATAAACGGTGGATAATATACTGTTTCTGCAGCAATAAAATGACTGCAGGAACCAATAATTCAGTTAAAATGAAGGGGTGCAAAACGCAAGATGCTGATAATCAGCCCAAGCAGCCCCACCAGAGAAAAATCCCAGAAAAACGTGTCACGGAATTCTGCACGCACCGCTGGGAAGAGGAATAGAGGTGCAGGCCTTACGATTCTCGGAAATATGACGGCAGCAGGGTGCAGCCGGTCTTTTGCAGGGCGATATTTTTTTGCTAACTTCGCATCGTTATGAACAGAAAGAGCAAGAACATCATCATGGATGGCATCACGGCGCTGCAGTGGGCCAGGGAGATCAGTAAGCTGCCCGATGGGGAGTTTACCCTGGTCTTCTTTCCCTATTCCAGGCAGAGAGACGAGGCAAGCACCGAGCTTCAGGTGCGCCATCACTGCAAGTACCGCACCCAACTCCCCAGGGAGCGCTTCGCCATCGATGGTGAGAACTACTTCCTCTATACCGACGAGGACGGGAATCCCAAGATGTGCTACAGGATCCTCATCAGGTACATGGGGTTCCCTCAGGACGGATTTAAATTACACAAAATAGATTGGCTATGAACGATTACGAAATAGATATGTATGGCAATGCCGGCATCTATCTTGCCGATGGCAATACCTTCACCTTCCAGCTGGGCGAGGGTGATCCTGCCTTGGGTGCAGAGCAGCTCTTCCAGTCACCACTCCTGGAGTCTCCGTTCGGTGGTACGCTCTGGATGCAGCAGCACCAGTATCTGGGCATACAGGGTTATCAGGTATTGATGCGCGGCTACAACAACCAGCAGTGTGAGGAAATAACCAAGGAGATCAAGGAGAACCGACTGCTTCCACGTCTCTACTCCAAGGAGATCAAGATGCTCTATGGTCATGGGCTTGCAGTATATAGGCAGGCTATCGAGGACGGCAAGCTGGTACGCAAGTACGAGGAACAGCCGGAAGTGATGGAGTGGCTCGACTCCTGGAGTTCCCGGGGCATTCCATCGGTAGAGGAGTTCTGCAAGACCTGCATCAAGAACTACTATTACTTCGGCGACTTCTTCGTGAAGTGGCGCTTCACCCGAGGCAAGATGATAGGCGTGGGTAAGCCGGTGGCAGCACTGGAAGCCATGGAGAACCGCTACTGCCGCCTAGCCACCACCCGCCACGATGTAGCTTCCGAGCTGGTTTCCTACAGCGATTTCCGCCAGGTAGTGGTAGGGCGATTTGCCTATGGCTTGTCAAGTTACTCGGTTTATCCGAAGTTCAGCTTCAGCGAGGTGGATAACTACAACTACGCTGCGATCTCCCATCACCGGGAGAAATCGGTGGACGAATACTACGGATCCAACGAGACCCATCAGGGAGCCAGACCTTCCATCCTGGGCAGCAACAAGACGGCACGCTACATCAACAGTTTTCTGAAAAACTCGCTTGCCGCAAAGGTGCACGTCATCATTCCGAACGCCTGGATCCAGAGCAAGCGCACCCAGATGACCAAGCTCTGCGAGGAGAACAAGCGGCGCAAGGCGAAGGGGCTGGAACTGCTGAAGTACAACGGCATCGATATCGGTACCGACTTCAAGGAGTCGTGCATGGTGCGCTACGTCCGCGACGAGGTGCGCAAGTTCAGTACCTATCTCTCCGGCGCCGACAATCAGGGCAAGGGATTCTCTTCCATCTCCTTCATGGATGCCCAGGGTCACGAGCAGTCGTGGAAGGTGGAGACCATCGACCTCAAGTATAAGGAGTACATCGATGCACTCATCTCCTACGACAAGCGTACCGACCAGGCTCTTCTCTCTTCCGTGGGTCTCGATTCAGCCATATCTGCAGTAGATAAGGATGGAGTGATCTCGAAGAGCGGAAGCGATACCTATTATAATTATCTCATCTACATCATGTCGCTCACCTCAGAGGATGAAGTCTGCGCAGAACCGCTCAACTGGGCGCTGCGCCTGAACTTCCCGGAACTCTACAGGCAGGGCTACCGTCTGGGCTTCTACCGCGAGGTTCCGCAGCGACAGGAAGATGTCTCTCCGGATGACCGATTAAACCGCCAGCAGTCATGAACAAGAAATTTCAACTCAAAGACCTCTTCAGCAGCTACGCACAGTTCTGCAACAGTGCGCCAGGTGCTGATACCAGTGCCGACTTCGACAGCCTTCGGGGTTCTGCCGTTGCCGCACGCAAGCGTATTGTTGCCATTATTGGTGGCAATACGTTCTTCGATATTGTTGCCATCGGGGATGAAGACAGCTGCCTGAAGGATTTCCTCCGTGCAGCCATGGCAAACCTTACGCTTGCCACGCAGATCATCTTCGATGCCGTAAACCGCAGAAAGAACGAAGTGAATCTCTACAAGTACGAGCTTGAAGGCATGAAGCGCTCGTACATGGAGAATTACTTCAATGCGATGGATTCGCTGATTTCGGAGCTTACCGAGGAGATCAGCGACGATGAAACCGCAGAAATCCGCCTAGCCATGGAAGATTGGCGCAAGACCAACTACTGCAGGATGCTCAGCCAGCTGAAGGTAGATACTGCCGATGAATTCGATGAAATTTACCCTATCGACCTCTCGTATCTCTTCTTCTTCCGCTGCGTACCCCTACAGAAGGAGGTGCTCGACGAGAGCATAGGTGCCTACTTCGAGCGGTTGGAGAAGGGTGGGGAAGACCAGACCTTTGCCGAGTTCGGCCAGAAGGCGCTGCCCATGCTGAAGCGTGCCCTGGTGAAGAAGACCGTGGCGAAATCGCTCCGGCGCTTCGATATCCTGGAATTCCCCGCCACCATCCGCAACCTCTTCGAAGACAATACCGCCACCCGTTCGGGCAGCGATGAAGCGAGCCGGGCTATCCTGCTGGCTACCCAGCTGGAGGGCGAGGCAGAGGACCTGCTCCACAACGTGGATATGCTGCTCGATGCCCAGGAAGGCAATGATTTCCTCTCCTTCTCGGCAGAGAACCAGCCGGATGATAATATGTACTTAATGCCGTAGCTTATGAAAAAATCGATTTCCGTAAGAGCCAACGGGAAGGAATACGAAATCCCGAACTCATGGGAACTACTCACTTCTGAGCAGTTCCTGAAGCTTATAGAGCTGCTGTCGCTCATGGATAATGGGCATTATCCCCCAGGCGCCATCAAGTGCCTGTTCCTCTGCCATCTGATGAAGTGGAACCTGGGAAAGATAAAAAGAGACGAGAAGGCTCTCGAGAACTTCATGGCGATAGCCGACCAGCTTACCTTCATCTTCAAGGAGGCTGACGGAAAGATTGTGCTCGATCTCTGCTTCTGCCGCCAGCAGCTGCCTATCGTCTTCATCGACCGGAAGGCGTATTACGGCTACGAGGTCAATACGGACTTCCAGTCGCTCACCTGTTCGCTCACGGCACTGCAGTATATCGAGGCGCGCCAGCTTCTCGATATGGGCGAGGAGAGTCTGCCGCTGCTGGCAGCCGTGCTCTATTACGGTAAGGGTGAGTATTCCTCGGAGAAGGCACAGAAGCTGGCACAGCAGTTCATGAAGCTGCCTGTCAATACGCTCAGGGCGATAGCCTTGAACTTTACTGCAGTAAACAACTTCCTCTTCTCGAAGACGGAATTCTCGCTGCTCACCCAGTTCACGGCACAGCCGGGCAGCTGCAGCATCACCACCGATGCCACCGATGCACTCTACGACCTCTCGAAGGATGGACTGGGTAATGCCCGCCAGGTGGAGCAGATGAACGTGCTCACCTACCTGCGCATCCTGCGCAAGAAGACCATCGACGGCGTGAAGAGCCTGAAGGCTTCCGGCATGGAGGTGGCAAAGATAGCCACCGAGGTGGGGCTGCCCATCGATATCATCAACAAGATAGTATAACCAGGCAGGAAAACGCATTCCTGCGACAAAATTATAAGCTTATGTTATTGGATCTATTTACATATTTTGCCAAGTTTCCTGCTTCTGCAGGCATCACCAAGGGTATTGCTACCAAGGGCGAGAGCCGTATGGAAGAGTATGCCACCGTGCTCACTATGCTGGGCAACATGCCGGAAAAGGAGAAGGAACTGGTTCCAGAGATAGAGAACTACGTATATGGCCAGTCGTTCGACGAGCTGAAGCAGCGCATCGACAAGCTCACCGGCTCCTTCCTCTTCGTGGATTACGGCGAGGTGGATATGCAGGGCGATGGCCGCAGAAGCTTCGAGTGTACCCAGCGCATAGCGGTGACGGTGGCCATGAAGATGCCTGCTACATCGGATATGCTCGAGCGCATCATAGCCAACGACCGCACCCTTCAGATGCTCTCCAAGATTCACGCACGCATCATGGCAGATGCCGAGCGTGAGGAACTCTACTGGATGGACCGCGACAGCGTTGCCAACTGCGAAATCATTCCTTTTGTCTCTGCCGAGCTGCAGAGCTACGGATGGACGCTGATGCTCTCTGCCACCGGTGCAGATATTCTGGATACCCACCGCATAGCCCGGAAGATGATGAAAGGTTAGTCCTTTGCCGTCTGCAGAATAATGCGTATCTTTGCAACGTCTTACAACAAAAAGACCTTCGATATGAAACAATTAAAACGTAATATACCGATGATAGCAATCACATCACTCCCGATCACGATAGTGACGGAGGGGTTCCAGTATGTTTATCAGGACTGGGAGTTTGCCAAGTGGATAGCGGTGGCAATCGCCATCGATACCATATTGGGTGTGTGGAAGCATTTCATTCACAAGGATGCATCGAGCGAATCGTTCTTCTCCCGGTTCACCCGCAAGATTGTGATATATATCTTCCTGATGATCCTCAGTAATTTTGCCAGCCATGCCACCGTAGGTGGCGCCGTGGTAGGCCCGATGCAGTGGATTGGTACTTATCTCTGCGTATTCATGATGGTGAGGGAGATATTCTCCATCATAGAGAACATCCAGGCGATATATCCCATACTGCCCAAGAACTTCGTGAAGCGTATGAAGGATTTCAACGACAGCGGAGAATATATCAGCGGCAAGCCTATCAGGTTCTCTGACAAGGATGCCCAGGAAGAAGTTTGATTCGTTAAATGATTAATATATATAAGGTATGCCAAACAAAACTCAGATGGCCTTCGCCCGGCAGGTATATGCTGCAGCCGTGGAGGCAAATACGGAAATAGATCCTGCATTCGTCACCGCCCAGGCAATGCTTGAGACGGGATGGGGCTCCAAGGTGATCGGCCAGGCCAACCTCTTCGGCATCACCAAGGGAAGCCAGTGGGATGGTCCTATCGTGATGGTGAAGACCCACGAGTATCTCAAGACTCCCAACCAGAAGTTCAAGGCTCCCGACCGCATCCTCTCGGTATGCAAGGTGAAGGGCAAGAACCTCTGGTACTATACGGTAGAGCGAGCCTTCAAGGATTTCTCCTCGATAGGCGAGTGCCTGAAGGAGCATGAACGGCTCTTCCAGAAGCCGGGCTACAAGGATGCATGGCCATTCCGCAAGGATGCCTACCAGTTTGCCCGCAAGATATGCGACGGGGTAGGGTGCAAGTATGCCACAGATCCGGCATACCTCACTACTATCACCTCGATCATCAAGACCGTGAAGTCAAAATGCAGATAAGATAGCGTTATAGGTTTATTAGTTAATAGTCAGTTTTTTAATTTTTTGTTTAGTGTTTAGTTAGTTGTGAAGATGCAAGAAACTAGTTTTTCGAGTTTTCTTAAGGTAGTCCTGCTGGTGCTCGTTCCTCTGGCGGCAGTGATGTTGCTGCGGGAATGCCATAACTACAAAAAGTATTCTGAGCGCATCAGCAGAAATCAGGATTTACTACTTCATAACGGTGAGGTGGAGATCGGGCAGACGCAGTCAGGTAAGCCGACGGCATCAGTTTCAGCCATATTGCTGGAGCCGTCCAGCCTAAAGCGTAACCCCGATTCTCTCCTTGCCGTTACCAAGAAGGAATTGAAGATTAAGAACAGTCGGATGGTGGCAGCAATAAAGGCCCCCTCTTCTTCCTCGGTCGATATTCATGCCGCCGTTACCTCCGACTCTACAGATACCACAGCGCAACGTTCTGATATGCTTCTTTATATGCCCCCGCAGAGGATATCCTGGAGTGATCCATGGGTGAGTCTGCGGGGATCCATGGAGGCCGACAGCTTCCATGCCCATATAGAGATCAGGGATACCCTGCAGATGATCATCCACAGGGTTCCGAAGAAGTTCCTCTTCTTCAGATACGGAACCAAGGCTGTGCGCATGGAGGTGGTGAGCCAGAATCCTCATACCCGGCTCTCCTATCCAAAACTGCTTATTTTTGCCAAATAGATGATAGGATATTGAATTTTAATGTTTATCGATTGAATTAGTTAGGAAATAAAAAATGCGTTTTTCAACTCATATGTTAAGTACGTGTAGATTTCTTTTACTAATGGTTAGAATTGAACCACAGGCGTGTGTTAATAATTCGCTCCACCCGTTTCTTATCGGGTCCGTTCTGTACGGAATAGGAACGGGATTTCAAACAAAATATTAATGTATCAATCAGCCCTGGTGCGTGATGCATCGGGGCTTTTTCCGTGCTTTTTCTGAAAAATATTAATAGGTGAAACATATCTTTTCTGCAAAGATACGCTTTTTCTGAAGAATAACGGACTTTTTGCGCCACAAACGTTAAATCTTAGTTAATATAACAAAATAGTTACCGAAATATTTGGCGGTTAATAACTTTATAGTTACCTTTGCACCGTCCAATAAGGACAAAGCGACTTTTATATTTATTGCAACAACATGAAATACAGTGAACTGTACAAGAAGTTAAGGAAGGCAGGATGCTTTCCTCTTCGTCATGGTGGTCGGCACGACAAATGGTTCAACCCAGCCAACGGCAAGGATGCGCCAGTCGCCCGACATGGAACGGCAGAGGTTCCGCTAGGAACTCTGAAATCTATCTATCGACAGCTCGGGCTTTAAGCCCGGGTTGTCCCTCATGGATCATGAATACAATAATATAAAGTCGCTTTTGCTTTGATTCAACTTTTAACAATAAAAAGATATGGCAAGAAAGGTTACAGTAGTAGTAGAGACTGGCAAGGATTTGTTCGCTTGCTTCCTGGCAAAAGACTCGGAAGATTTGGGATTCGGCTTATGTGGCGATGGCAAACCGGCACAGGCTGCCATAGAGGATTTCTATGTTTGCCGTGACGAGGCTATGCAGGATTTTAAGGAGCAGGGCAAAGAGTTTCCTGATTTGAACTTCCACTTCGTCTTCGATGTCGGCGCATTCTTCAGCTACTATCCGATAAGTATTACAGCGTTCGCCAAGTATATCGGTATGAACGCATCACTTCTTCGCCAATACGCTGCGGGCATCAAGGTGCCGCAAGGCAAGAGTCTGGAGAAGATCAGGCAAGGCATTGCTAAAGTAAAAGGAGATTTAGATGCTGGTGTGTTGATAGATAGACCAGTTCTACAGTACGTTTAAAGACCAGTTCGGTCGGCTTCATGCCGATTGTACTTCATGCAATTAAAAATTAAAAGATCGCTTTAGAAGCCCTGGTGCGTGATGCATCGGGGCTTTTTTCGTTCCTTTTCTGAAAATGATCAGCCAAATGTTTGATGGTTTCAAAGAAAAGTGCTATCTTTGCAGGCGTAATGATGACATTGAACTAAGGTTGTGTGCAGATTGAGCAGAGTTTGTACATAACAAGTAAAAGAAATATAGCTGTGTGGCTCGTGCTGAAGGACTGCTCTCCGGATGCGCGGGCCCTTTTTATGATTATGAAACCAACAGACGATGACGACTGGATTCCCCAGCGTGGAGGTGGAGACGACCGCTCAAATGGCGGAACCGTGATACATCCCCAGAGCAGAGGCTAGAAATGAGATGACGGTGATGACGGTGGCGACAATAATGGTACACTTGATCACCGTCATCGCCTTTTCTATATGGTCGCAGCGGTCGGCAAGAATATTCTTGTTGCGGTCGATGATTTCCTGGTTGTGGCTGATGGCATCGAGCAGGGTGTTGATGGAGTATAGGGCGTTCATCTCTTCCTGGTTGTGCCCGTTCTTCAGGAGTCTGTCGATGTTCTCCTCCTGTATCATGTTCCTGGGTTCATTGCCCGTATGCCTGAAGGGGTGAACCCACAGTACCTGGTTTACCATGATGTATAGCGCCATGAAGATGCCTGCCCATAGAACAGCAGCAGTAGAAAGCTGCCATAAAGACGGACTGGAGAATACGAACGCCGTGAGGGCGATGAACACCGTGAGCAGGAACCCGGTCATGGTGTAGGCGCGGTCGGTGGACTTGCGGAGCTGCTCCAGTGTGCTGCTTGCCATTCTGTCTGAGCGTTCCAGGATGATGCGGGCTGTGTGCTCGCTCAGGTTCTTGCGAACCTTACCGGTTATTATCTTTTCCATACCTTATATATATTAATAGGTGAAACATTTCTTTTCTGCAAAGATACGCTTTTTCTGAAGAATAAACGGAGTTTTGCGCCCATTAATGTTAAATCTTAGTTAATATAGCGAAAAAGCTACCTAAATATTTTGTGGTTTGTAGCTTTTTTGCTACCTTTGCAGTGTCGAAATGACAAAGAGTTCTTTCACTTAATTAAATAAACTATGAAGTATAATCAATTGTACAATGAGTTGACTAAGGCGGGATGCTTTATCACTCTACATGGTGCCGAGCATGACGAATGGTTTAGTCCCAAGACTGGGGCGAAAATCAGAGTGCCAAGACACGGTAGCCATGAGGTTAGACCAGGGTTGCTAAGACGCATTAAAAAGGCTTTGCTCGGACGATAAGTCCGGGCACCTGCCCTTAACCTTACAATTGTATTGTCTCATGTTTTTTTTAATGTGTGAGGAACTCTTTTATTATTAAGTATATTATGACATAAAAATATGGCAAAGAAAGTTGTACTAATTTTGGAATATGGCAATGGCGGTTACTCTTGCTACAATGACGATCCGATAGGCAAGTATGCAGTGATAGACGGAGATGGGGCAACTGCAGAGGAGGCAAAGGCAGACTTCATGCGAGCCTTGGAGGAATGCCGTCAGGCTTCTCCCGAAGACAAGGATATTAACCAGGATATGGAGTTTACCTACAAGTATGATATGCAAGCCTTCTTCAAGGAGTTCTCCTTCCTCAATGCTACTGACATAGCTCGCCGTGCAGGCATCAATCCCTCGCTTATGCGGCAATACACCAGTGGAGTTAAAAAAGCAGGAGAGAAAACTTACAATAAGCTCAATGCTTGTTTGAGCAATATTAAGAATGATTTACAAGCAGCCGTGTTCTAACACTGGTTGTACTTCATAGATTAAAAATTTAAAGTGAAAGAACTATGAGCCCTCTGTGCGTGATGCATCGGGGGCTTTTTTATTCCTCGCTCTTTCCGTTTTCATTCCTTTTCTTTCCCCAAATCACCCCGATTTTATGCTCTGCAGCATATTTTAGTGTTAATTTTTCGCATCGTGCGAAAATTTCCCGATTTTTATTTGGCGGTTCCAAATATTCTTCGTACTTTTGCCGACGGTTAAAAGACGATAGTAAACTATCCGGCAGGGCGACCGTTTCGCCTATGGCTTCTCAGCCGCAGGCTTTTTTTATGCCCGAAGAGTATCATTTTGCTGGCATCAGCAAAAAGGTGTACCGATATGGCGGCTGCATGAACCGTAAGATTTGATTTGTCCTCTCGGATAAGCCATCATCTTGTAGACAACGGGGAATGCAGCCGCCACCCTTTTCTCACGAAATCAAGTTGGCTGCTAATGGTTAAAAGACGATGCGATATGCAGAATTCTATTTTATTAAATGATGTGATGCAGGCCAAGCCTGCTGGCATCCACGTGAATGTGAACGAGGGAATGAAATCCCTCAAGTGTGCAATCAAGCGCGAGGCAAAGCGCCTCATGGCTACCAGGAGCGAGACCTTCAGCTACCTCTGCGAGGAGAAGGTGACGTATGGCGAGGTGGCACTGACCATGGTGGGCATAGCCTGCTTTGCGGTAGTGATGATTGTTGGTGGTTATCTTTTCGGAGGGGAGGTGATGTAGCTATGGAGAGTGTAGAAGTTTTAGTGGATATTTCTGAGCGCGTGGCAGAATACAAGATGTTCTATCCCGACACTACGCTGACAACGATCAGTTCCAACACGGCGGAAACCTTCAGCGATAAGGAGGCCCTGGAGCTGAGCCAGAAGGTATGCAGCATGACTAACAGCGGACTGCTCCAATATAAGGTAGCAGGCAAAAGTCTGTTCATCTTCAAGTCGAGAGCGTTCCTGAAGGTGGCAGAGGGCTTCAAGAAGGGAGCCAAGGTAAGATGGTACGACCCTCGCGACCCGGATGATATCATAGAGAGCACAATGCTTGCCGACGGAATGCGCTACCAGGACGGCATCCCGTTTATCTGGAACGAGAACAGCGATTCGGGCTGCTTTGCTGAGTGCAACACCTTCGCCGTATATTGGCGTCCGGTAGAGGAGGACGGGAAATAGCTGTCTTTTTCCGGTTAGAGAAAAGTGAGTAATTTTGCAGTATAAATACTATAATTTATTGATTATGGATACAGACAGGCAAAATAACTACACAAGCTATCTAGGCTATTTGTCTTCGAGTGGGGCAACCTATCGCAAGATAGGGCTTGCGGCAAAATACGTCCTCATCTTCCTTGAGGAAGCTGACGAGATAAGCCGCAGGGGCTACCGGAGATACAGGCAGGCTCATGCTTCAGAACTTTCCAAGAGTTTCATGAACTCATGCAGGCGAAGGCCTGT
>OCLL01000083.1_pt1 | contig 22271 bp, 20 predicted proteins | sample 1538931 | NCBI WGS metagenome assembly OCLL01 (sample SAMN03418270, study PRJEB22391) | human gut metagenome | biome: human-gut; feature: organic feature; material: feces | host: Homo sapiens | place: Tanzania | collected 2013-01 | reverse complement strand
AATCAGATAATATCGAGTTGAGAAGCGAGAAGGTGAGGAACGTGATAGGCAAAGTACCTCCTCGCCTCGTCAGCTTGGGGACTATAATCATTACCATCATAGTCCTCGCCCTCGCAGTCGCTTTCTATAAGATACCTTATCCTATATCCATAGAGGCTAATGGTGAGGTTCTCAATCAAAGAACAGTGCAAGTGTTTGTACCATATAAGTATTTGCATCTTTTCGATGAGCCAAGGACAGCTCATGTTTCTTTCGAGGGCAACGACAATGCATCTTATAACTGCAACATCATAAGCCATAATGCCAAACTCATACATAGGGAAGATGGCAACTATTTTATGGCTACAGCCACTGTGAGCACACAGGGACAAAATACCCCTATACTGCAAAAGTATATGAAAGCCGATGTCAGGATCATCGTAAGCAACAGAACGTTATGGAAACAAGTATTTGAATAAAATCTGTAAGTAAACAAAATGACACTTTGTAACAGCCCTTAATAGGACTTGCCACAAAGTGTCGTTTTTGTGAAGCGGGACTACGTGTACCCAAATGTTAGGTGCTATTTCTAACTTTTGGGATTTAAACAGAGGTTATCTATTTGCTATTTTGTGGAGTAAGCATATCTGTAATCTTCTTGTCAGACCGATAGTATCGTTCATTTTTGAAAGTCAGATAGTTGTCACCTAAAACACCTTCCTTTATACCAATTGTAAGTTTCTGCCCTACTACTCTATATTGTAGTTTTTCTATCAGTCGCAAAACCTTTAAATTATCATCAAGAGCATAGTATTCAACAGTTTCTTCACCGAAGTATAAGGCTGCAGCACTACCATCATTAACATTGTCCTCACTAGCAAATTGATGTATCCAAACTGTTCCTGTCAAGGAACGTGAGTCTTCCTCATTCTTGTCGCAAGAGGACATAACGCATAGTACTGATAGAAATAACAAATATAAGTATTTTCTAATTTTCCACATAATTCAAGAACTTATTGGAATCTCTTTTGTGTATAGAATTTATTAGAAATTGGGAGGATGCTAGTTTCTATTACTCCTCTTCCTTTTCTTATAGGTACAACATAGTTGCCACTTACAACATCCTCTATTGGATAATCATCAAAATAATTAAACTGGAATTCGTCTATTCTCTCATTTGATTGTGTAATTTTATAAGTATATGTGACATTCTTTGTCGTTGTTTTGGAACTTGTCAATTTTCCATTGATTCCGAGATCTATTTTATCTATAGGGATAGATAAATTCCCTCCAATTTCACCTCCAGATATATAAGTTACAGAGTAATTCTCCGTCACATCTTTGGTAAATCCCTCATCTGGATTTATCAAATAGACAATGACTTTTTTCTCTATTGGGTCTTTTGACACATCCCATGTATTTAATCGTGTGTCTTGTCCATAGTCCAAAGGATAGAACCATTTAGACTTTATTCCATTCTTGTCTATGGTGTATGTATATTTGGAGTGTCTGAACATAGTCTTATGTGACTTTGATTCCACTATTCTCAGATTGAATAATTGGTCAGGCTTTGCATATATTTTCATATCCTCAGAAGTAACTGTATTTCCATTCACATTTCCTTCAAACTTGAATAGGAAACAAAAAGCTCTTCCTGTCAACAGTCTTTGAAGAGCCTGCTCTCTTGTCATTGGTGACTTCTGTTGTGACTGGCTTTTATTGAATAGAGGTTTGTTGTCTCCTTCTGCAATATCTTCGAATCTCGAAAAAGCATTTTGCGAAATTTTAAAACGGAAGATGCAATCTTTTATGTCTGGCTTCATAGCCGTTGGAGTCTGAGAAACATTACTCAACCCATAATACATCATGTATCTTGTTGCTCTCAGTTGGTTCTTTGAATTATTAAATGCATCTATGAGCAAAGGGTCAATATCTCCCTTTGGAATATACCCTCTTTCCGTATACTTTTCATCTAAATTATCATACTCTACAGAAGAACGTGTCAAAGTCTTTTCGTTAACATATTTTGGATTGAAAGTTTTGTCAACGTATTCATATTTCCCATCTATAGAACAGTCGCTTATACTACGTGTAAATGCATTTTTTTCACGTATAGTGCTACTTTCACACACAACAAACAAATTAAACCCTGGAACTTCATCGACTCCCAAGCTATCAACTACATTTCCTTCATAGTATAGCTTGTTCCCGAACAGTACTGGTATTTCATCGTCAGCGACATTCAAGCGTTCAACCTTTTGGTCACCGATTTCTGGAATATGAATGTTCAACAAAGGAACAGTTTTTTCAATATTGTCCAAGTCTCCTTCATTCTTTTCATAGTCAGAAAGAACATCTTTAAATGTACGTTCTCCAATTTTCTCGTTTTTTACGAATGGATAAAAGACGTTGAAGTCATTATCAAACTTCTTCAAGGCTTGTGCCTTGAGGAACATTCTGACATCTTGTCTCTGAGAAACTGCTTTTGACAAGATTTGAGAAAAAAGCTGCATGCAAGAATCTTTGTTTACTACTACTTCAGTTGCTGGCATCTTAGCCGATGCCTGTTCTGGGAGTATTGCTTCGTCGCCGTCAGAGCAAGAAGTAGCAATACCTAATAATAGGAACATTATTCCTACCATCATAGTTTGAATTTTCTTTAATTCTACCATTTTGTTACTATTTTGATTAAACTTAAATTTTTTCGAGTGCAAAATTATAATGTTATTTTTGTCCATGCAAGCACAATCAACACGGGTCGGAGAAATTGAGGCATGAATCACAATAAATCGCCGATGAACCTTATCCAACTCCCCTACGAATCGTTCATAAGCGAAAATAGCGGATTCATGGACGATTTTTCGTCATTCATGGTGCATACTATTGCCTATTTCGCAAAAAAACACTAAATTTGCAAGCAAAAATGAGTAATATGAAGAAATATCATGGTTTTATAAAGAGTTGGTTCATCATATCCATCACCACATGCATCTTTTCCTACTTGCTATGGGCACTGATGGACTTTGATACGTTTGTGGGTACAGGTGTCACTTTCGAGGACTTGTGCTTCGACATAGTATATTGTTCCTTTTACACATTATTCTCTTTGTGGGTTTCTATTTCCTTGGGTGACATTTTTGTAAAAAACAAGATAAGCAATCCTCGTTTTGTCACCCATATCCTATTGTTGTTGCTAGCCAATTCTGTTTGGGCTGTTGCATTTGAAAACATATTTGATAGCCTTTGGCATGCTGGGAACGATGTATATTGGGACAGATTATATGTTTTTGGATTAATCGCCACATTGCTGACCATGGTGAATGCGTGCCTATATTATTGCTCCATCCTCATCAGGAAAGAGAAGGAAAACGTAGTGCTTACCAATAATCTCTTGCGTCTGCAGATGAATCCGCATTTCATATTCAACAGCATCAACACGTTGGCAGACTTGATTGAGGAGAATCCTGTACAGGCAGAAAGTTTCACTCTGAAATTCTCTGAAATCTATAGATATGTAGTCACACATCTGGATGATGAGACGGTGCCAGTACATGAAGAGATTCATTTCGTGAAGAACTATTGTGAGCTTCAAGAGATAAGTTCTCCTCATACCATACATGTGGAAATTGCCGAAGAACTGGAAAGATGCAAGAATAAGACCTTGCCATTGGCGATACAAATGATGGTAGAGAATGCGATAAAGCATAACTGTCATACCAAGGAAAGACCGCTTTTTATCTCAGTGTATTGTCATGGCGAATATATTATCGTTAGAAATGTAGTGAATCCGATAAAGAGCACTTTACCTACAACACAAAAGGGATTGTCAAACTTGCGTCTGCGCTATAGTCAATTAGGAAAGGAACTAGTCGTTAGTCACGATAATAAATATTTTGAAGTCAAACTTCCAATCTTATCAAAATCATGAAAGTTTTAATCATAGAAGATGAAGAACGTGGCTTTTCAAGACTGAAACGCCTCTTGCAAAACATAGACAACTCTATGGAAATACAAGGACCGTTAACAACAATGAGAGCGGTCATCGACTATCTGCAAAATCCGCATGACGAGGATGTAATCTTTGCGGATATAAGACTGGGCGATGGTGATGTATTCGAGGCTTTCTTGGAGATAGCCCCAACTTCGCCTGTGATATTCACCACGGCTTATGATGAATATGCCTTGGAAGCATTCAAGAGCAATGGCATCGCCTATCTTCAGAAACCGATATTGCCAGAAGAATTGGAGAAAGCTATAATAAAGGCTAAAGCCCTGTGCAGCAAAGTCATAGATTACTCAGCTCTGATGGAGAAAATGGGGATGGCAACAGGCAAGAAATGGAGAGACCATTTCCTTGTGCATATCTATGATGGCTTCAAACTTGTCAAGACAACTGACATCAGTTATTTCTTGGCAGAGAATGGTATCGTTAGGGCATACCTTAGTGATGGTAATTCTGTAACCATCAACCAATCTTTGAATGACTTGGAGCTGCAATTAAATCCCAATTTGTTCTTCCGTGTCAGCCGCCAATATATGGTAAATATCGAGCGCATTGACAAACTCACCAATTTCTTCAAATACAGAATGACCATTAGCCTTCATGGATTTCCTGAGTTGCGAATTGTGGTCAGCAAAGACAAAATCATGAAACTGAAGAATTGGCTCGACAGATGAAGACAAGAATTGACTTGATGTTTTTTCGCACAACTATATAAAAAAAGAAGTTTCACTGTGGTACATATTGTTGAGAGGTGTACCACGGTGAAAATTGTGGAAACAGACAATATACATTAAATTTGGATTCACTGATGTTTCTAATCTCAAATTACTTGCGAAGCAAGGTTTTACTATAAAAAGTTCTAATTTCCATAAAATTCCTCTTGTAAATCATTGGATATTTAGAAAAATATCGTATCTTTGTCCCCGAATTAAGGCGTTCTTTGCATATTGCAAAATACAGAAACGAGCAGAAGTCCGCTCGTTTCCATATTGTTACCTATATAATATAGGCAAACGCCCAACTTCTTGATTTTCAATCAAAGTCCAAATTAGAGCGAGTTAGTTTCGTTAACGCAGTTTCAAATTGAAAGCTGCTGAAAATCGGCCCTTATCGCCACCCGAAATTTGGTGGTTCCAGAAAAAAGCCGTATCTTTGCAACGTCTTCCTGAGATAAGGCGCCAATCGGATGAGTGACAAAAACAGAAATAATAAACATAATACGCTGGTAAGAAGCTCTGGTATGCTACAGCAATATGCGATACCCTCCAACGTTATCTTTAAGTTAATCTCCCACTTTTAATGTGGCTTTTTCACAAAAAAGATGTATCTTTGCAGCGGAAAAGGAGACAAAGGCTGATTTGGCTCCCGAAACATCAAAAAAAGATAAGATTATGGCTGATACTAAGTTACTCCTGGTTGAGGATGATGAAAACCTCGCCTATATGGAGAAAAGCTGCTTCGAGGATATCATCGGAGGATATGAAGTAAAAACCGCCGTTAACGGCAAGGAAGGACTGAAGGCGTGGAGAGACTTTCAGCCAGACGTCATCGTATCGGATATCGACATGCCCATCATGGACGGCATCGAGATGGTGAAGAACATCAGAGAGGTGGATGGAGAAACCATCATCCTTTTTACCACCGGACTCACCTCGCCCAAGGATCTGAAGGCAGGTTATGCCGCAGGAGCCAACAACTATATCAAGAAGCCTTTCATCCCGGAAGAGCTGGATGCGCATATCCACAGCCTCATCCAGCTGAAAGCCGGAAAGCGCAGCGAGAATGCCAGCAGTCAGATCAAGCTGGGAAGATATACGCTGGATGCCGACCATGCCTCACTGAAAGATACGCAGCAAGGAGGCGAGAAGATGCTTACCGCACGAGAGGCTAAGATCCTGGAACTGCTGGCGGTAAACAAGAACGAGGTGGTGAGACGGGAAGCCGTTCTGAGCCGCTTCTGGGGCGTGGAAGACAAGGATTACTTCGCTTCCAGAAGCCTGGATGTATTCATCAAGAAAATCCGCACGGCACTGGAAGACGAGCCTGCCGTAGAACTGAAAACCATCAGAGGAGTGGGATTCAAGCTCATCGCAGAATGAGCATTCCCCTACCCCGCATAACATTATAAGAGAATCAAATTAGAATAAAGAAAAAAGACAGTAAAGACATCATTATGCTGAAAGCGATATTATACTACATACTGTTCCTGGCGGAATATCTCATCACCATCTTCCTGGGAGGATTCCTGGTGGGACTCTACATGGCCATGAACCTCCCTTCGGGCTCCCACAGCCAGCAGATAGCAGGGCTGGAGGAATCCATCTATCCATTTATGATGGTCATCGGATTTCTGGGCATACTCATCGTATGGCTTACCTTCGGACATTACAAATTCTCCAGGTTCTCGCTTGGAAAGGTGATTCCTGCCGCCAAATGGAAGGCGATGACCATCTGCACCATACCGATTCTGGGCATCACCATGGTCTTCTATTCCATTATGAACCTCTTCCATCTCGACTTCCTGCCCAAACAGATGATGGAGATGAGCTATCTCGACTTCCAGCCTTACAATATCATCGGATCGTTTATATCTGTCTATATCTTCTTCGGTGCCATCCAGGAGGAACTGATCCGCTGCGGCAAGAAGAGATGGGTGCAGCTGCTCACACTCTCGATCATGATGCTGCCTGCCTGCATGGTGTCGGTAACACCCAGTGGTGACATCAATGTAGATCTGACCGTGCTCGGTTTTATCTCCCTCTGCTACTGCAGCTGGATATACGGCAAGACGCGCAGCACCATCATTCTCATCGTGCTTTATTTCGTATCCAATCTGGTTCCCTTCCATTTTGAATCGAAAGTGCTCGGCATATTGCTCCTGATAGCCGGTACGGCATTAACCATAGGCGGATTCGCTGCCCTGAACAGGAAACTGCCAGAAATGCTTGTGAAAGATGAAAACGAATAGAGCCAAGGCACTCAGCACCACGGCACTGATAGCCGTGCTCTGCATGCAGCTGTTCTGGATGTGGAACTCGCTGCAGATCACCGTTCACCAGATGGGATATGAGACGCCCTGGAACCTGGCACCGGATGTCAGGGCACAGGCATTGCTCGCAGCCTTCTACGAAAGCAAATTCACCCTTCTCACCTCGCTCCTCACCACGGTGGTGATCATCCTGAGCCTCATCGACCAGATCAACTACATAGATGAGCAGGAAAGGGTGCGACTGCTGCGCGAGGACTTCTCCTATGCGATGGTTCACGACATGAAGTCGCCGCTCACCTCCATCATCATGGGAACCAAGTATCTGCACAGCGGCGTACTGGAGAAGAAACCGGGAATGAAGGAGAAATACTTCTGTATCGTAGAAGACGAGGCGCAGCATCTGCTTGCCCTCATCAACCGCCTGCTTACCATCTCGAAACTGGAGCACGGCAAGCTGCATATCCAGAAGGCGGAAGTGAATCTGGAGGCGATGATAGAGGACGTGGTGGATAAATACAAGGCGAAATCGGCGAAACCGATTCATATCACCACCCGGTTTGGAGCCACCTCTGCCCTAGCCGACGAGGAATATCTGAAGGAGGCTATCAGCAACCTGGTGGATAACGCTACCAAATACTCGAAGGAGGAAATCAACATTGAGATTTCCACCCTGGAGAATGACAGAAACGTTTATATCAAGGTTTTTGATGAGGGTATCGGCATTGCCAAGAGCGAGCTGAAGACCATCTTCAACCGCTTTGAGCGTGCTGCAGAGCACGAAAAGGATGCCCGGAAGACCCGTGGGGGCTTCGGCATCGGCCTGAACTACGTGCTGCAGGTAATCAATGCCCATGGCGGCAGGATAAGCGTGAAGAGCGAGAAAGACAAGTGGTCGGAGTTCACCATCTCGCTGCCGAAATAATCTGTATTTTTTGGGGGAAAATAATGAAATAACACTAAAAAAAGAAACTTTATGAGAAAACTCTTCTCTGTTCCAAAACTATTTCGTATATTTGCAGCACAAATATAAACCGCCATTTATATAAACGAGGATTTACATTATGAAGTTTTACGATAGAGATAAAGAACTTGCAATCTTGCAAGCCAATGAGCAGCAGTCGTTTGAGAGTGCTGTGTTTACAGTTTTAATGGGACGTAGAAGAATTGGCAAGACTTCACTCATTACACAGTTTTTAGAGAAAAAGGAGTATGCCTACCTCTTTGTCTCCAAAGACTCGGAGGCTCTATTGTGCCAGAATTTCCAAAGAGACCTGGAGCAGCAGATAGGACTTACCATCTATGGTGAGGTATCCAAGTTCAAGGACTTGTTCGAAGTGATCATGAAGGAAGCCCAAAAGCGACACCTCACTATCGTGATGGATGAATTTCAGACACTCTATAAGATTAATCCATCTATCTTTGGAGATATACAGAATATCTGGGACCGATATAAGCGAGAAGCAAAAATCAATTTCATCGTATCGGGCAGTATCCAGACTTTAATGAAGCGAATCTTCGAGGATGAATCGGAACCGCTCTACGGGCGTCCTACATCCAAGTTTACCCTCCGTCCTTTCACTATTGAGGTGATGAAGCAGATTCTGCAAGATGTAAACCCAAACTATCAGCCAGAGGATTTACTCTGTCTATATGCCATAACCGGTGGCGTGGCAAAGTATATAGAATTGCTCATAGATGCCAAATGCTACACCAGAAAAAAGATGCTCGACTATGTCTGCCGACAGGATTCCTACTTCCTTACCGAGGGTAAAAATCTTCTGAACCAGGAATTCAGTGGAGATTTCACCACCTATTTCTCCATCTTGCAGGTCATCGCCAACGGCAAGACCAAGCGTAGCGAGATAGACAGCGTATTACATAAAGACATGGGCACATATCTCCAGAATTTGGAAAGCAGATATGAACTCATCAATCGGATGAAGCCACTGCTGGCTAAGAAAAACGGAAAAGTTACGGCATACGAAATCCATGATAACTTCCTGCGCTTCTGGTTCCGGTTCATCTATCCATACCAGTCGCTGATAGAGCGTAATCTGTTCTCTCTCCTGCGCAGCAACATCGAAAACAATTACGAAGGCTTCACAGGCAGAACCCTGGAACGTTATTTCCAAGATAAATTCATGGAAACAGAGCAATTTACGCAAATAGGAAACTGGTGGGACCGAAAAGGAGAGAACGAAATAGATCTCATCGCCATCAACGAGTTCACCCATACCGGCTTGATTGCAGAAATCAAACGCAATGTTCATAAGCTCAGTATGAGTAAGCTACAGGAGAAGATAGCCATATTGCCCAAAAAGGACTTTGGAGAATATGAGTTTGAGACGATAGGACTTTCACTGAAAGACATGTAATGAAAATAAAGATAGAATAGTAATTTAAAGGAATAATTATGGACTTAAAAGGAATCTACACTGCCGATGCCAATCGCTATGGCGATGCAGAGGCACTCTATCAGAGATGCGGCAAGAGCGGAGTCTTGCTGCCTAAGATTAGTCTGGGATTCTGGCACAACTTCGGAGGAGTGGATCCTTACGAGCGAAGCCGTGCCATCACCCACTATGCCTTCGACCACGGAATCACCCACTTCGACCTCGCCAACAACTATGGTCCTCCTTACGGAAGCGCAGAGGAAACCATGGGCAGACTGATGAAGGATGACTTCCTGCCCTATCGTGATGAACTCTTCATCTCTACCAAGGCGGGATACGATATGTGGGAAGGTCCTTACGGCAACTGGGGATCACGCAAGTATCTGATGGCGAGCCTCGACCAAAGTCTCAAGCGCATGAATCTGGACTATGTGGATCTCTTCTACAGTCATCGCTACGACCCGAATACGCCGCTCGAGGAAACCCTCCAGGCGATGGTAGATATCGTGAAGCAGGGCAAGGCACTCTATCTCGGCATCAGCCGATGGCCATTGGAGGCACTGAAGTTTGCCGATCAATACCTGAAGGAGCGCGACTGTCCGCTGCTCATCTTCCAGGACAAGCTCAACATGCTGAACAAGGAGCCGCAGGAGAACGGAACCCTCAACTACTGCCACGAAAACGGCATCGGATTCATCTCCTTCTCTCCCCTCGCCCAAGGTCTCCTCACCGACCGCTATCTCAACGGCATCCCTGCCGATAGCCGCATGGCAAAGGAGCACTTCCTGAAGCACAGCGCCCTGACCCCGGAACTCCTGGAACAGTTGAAGCAATGGAATGCGGAAGCCGCCGAACGTGGCGAAACCCTCGCCGAAATGGCACTGGCGTGGATTCTGCACCAGAAAGGCGTAACCAGCGTACTGGTAGGTGCCAGCTCTACTGCCCAACTGGAAAAGAACATGAAATGCGTTCATGCCAAGGCATTCTAGAAATAGATAGTAGCCAACTAAAATATCAGGTTTTAGTGGCTACTATTTTTGTTTTTATACCTTATTATATATCTTTATGCGCCTTTTAGTATGATTTTTCAAAGAAAAGCAGTAACTTTAGATAAGTTACGCTGCATCTCAACAATAAAAATAAAAAAATCATTTTTTTATTTTGTATTGTCTTCGATTTGCAGTAACTTTGCACCCAAAAATAAGAATTTGCATTCATGAATACAAAGATAAACGAATTTGAGGTGATGGCACCTGTGGGCTCGCGCGAGTCTTTGGCTGCCGCTATTCAGGCTGGTGCCGACTCCGTATATTTCGGAATCGGCAAGTTGAACATGCGTTCACATTCTGCCAATCATTTTACGATCGACGACCTGCGTGAGATTGCTGCCACCTGCAACGAGCATGGCATCAAGACTTACCTCACCGTCAACACAGTGATTTACGACAACGACATCCCTACGATGAAGGAAATCATTGATGCTGCCAAGGAGGCAGGCATCTCTGCCGTCATCGCCAGCGATGTGGCTGTGATGAGCTATTGCAATGAAGTAGGAGAGGAAGTGCATCTTTCCACACAGTTAAATATCTCAAACACAGAGGCTTTGAAGTTTTATGCACGCTTTGCGGATGTTTCCGTACTGGCACGTGAATTAAACATGGACCAGGTAAAGCACATCCACGAGCAGATAGAGAAGCAGAACATCTGCGGCCCTATGGGTAAGCAGATCCGCATCGAAATGTTCTGCCATGGCGCCTTGTGCATGGCGGTATCAGGCAAGTGCTATATGAGCCTCGCCAATGCCAACCGCTCTGCCAACCGTGGCGAGTGCGTGCAGATTTGCCGCCGCAGCTATACCGTTACGGATAACGAAACCGGCAACCAGCTGGAAATAGACAACAAGTATGTAATGAGTCCGAAGGACTTGAAGACCATCCGCTTCATCGACCGCATGATGGATGCCGGCGTACGCGTCTTCAAGATTGAGGGTCGTGCCCGTGGACCTGAATACGTATATACCGTAGTGAAGTGCTACAAGGAGGCGATAGCTTCCGTATTAGACGGTACCTTCACCGAAGAGAAGAAGGATGCCTGGGATGAGAGACTTGCCACCGTATTCAACCGTGGTTTCTGGGATGGTTACTACCAGGGACAGACCCTGGGCGAGTGGAACAAGCACTATGGTTCTGTGGCTACCGAGAAGAAGGTGCTCGTGGGCAAGGTGATGAAATACTTCTCCAAGCTGGGCGTGGCAGAGGTTGCCGTAGAGGCTTCTACCTTCGACAAAGGCGAGAAACTTCTGATTACGGGTAACACCACCGGCGTGATGTATCTCAAAGCCGATGAAATCCGCTACGATCTGAAGCCTGTGGAAACAGCGCAGCAGGGTTGGAGAGTGTCTATCCCTGTACCGGATAAGGTGCGCCCTAACGATAAGCTCTATAAGTTGATTACAGTAAACGAAATTAAAGAAATAAAATAATGGCAACAATTAATGAATTACAGGATGAAGTGGTAGAGGAGTTCCAGGACTTCTCCGACTGGATGGATAAGTATCAGATGCTCATCGACTTGGGCAACGAGTTGGCTCCTCTCGACGAGAAATACAAGAACGAGCAGAACCTCATTGACGGCTGCCAGAGCCGTGTATGGTTGCAGTGCGACTACGAGGATGGCAAGCTCGTGTTTACAGCCGATAGCGATGCCCTCATCGTAAAGGGAATCATCGCCCTCCTGATTCGCGTGTTGAGCGGTCATACTCCAACAGAGATTATGGATGCCGACCTCTATTTCGTAGAGAAGATTGGCTTGAAGGACCACCTCAGCCCAACCCGCAGCAACGGTCTCTTGGCGATGATCAAGCAGATTCGCATGTACGCCCTGGCTTACAAGACCAAGGAGGCGGAAGCATAAATATACAAAAGAGTAGGGGGATAGCCCCCTCATTTCAGAATAACTATGCGTAAATTAAGAACGATAGAGATGAATCGCCTCACGCTGGAGGAATTCAAGGAGGCAGAGAAGCTTCCATTGATAGTAGTCCTGGATGATGTGCGATCATTATATAATGTGGGAAGCGTGTTCCGCTCCTGCGATGCCTTCCGAGTAGAGGCGGTGTATCTCTGTGGTATCACCGCCACTCCTCCTAATGCAGAAATCCACAAGACGGCATTGGGAGGCGAGGACAGCGTGGATTGGGAGTACTTCAAGACTACCGAAGAAGCTGTAGAAAAGCTGAAGCAGAAAGGCTACTTTGTGTATAGCATCGAGCAGGTAGAGGGTTCCACCAAACTTCAGAACCTGCCGGAGGCGCATGAGGAGCTTTTCAACCAGGAGAAGGAATCCGAAAAGCAAGAGAATTCTTCCCTCCCTAAAGGTTACGCCGTTATCTTCGGCAACGAGGTAAAGGGTGTGAAGCAGAACATCGTGGATATGAGCGATGGCTGCCTGGAGATTCCTCAGTTTGGCACCAAGCATTCCCTGAATGTCAGCGTAACAGCCGGCATCGTGGTCTGGGAATTCGCTAAACTTCTGAAGTTATAAACAAAAATCAGGTTATCAATACAATAATCCCCGATAAAGCAGCCAGGCTCTATCGGGGATTTTCTTATTTCAGATATTCTCCAAAATCTGTCAATCTCATATCACCCTTCTTCAGGAAGGTATCGTGCATGGCGAGGGCGGCACGCATGCTCTGTGGCTCGTGACCCTTTTCTGCAAACTTCAAGTATTCGCGGAGCATAGGGCGATAATCCGGATGCGCACAGTTCTCGATAATTTCCTTGGCACGACGCAAAGGACCCTTGCCACGAAGGTCGGCAACTCCCTGCTCAGTAACGATAACATCCACATCGTGCTCGGTACTGTCCACATGGCTGCACATCGGAACGATGGCAGAAATGCAACCGTTCTTGGTGGTACTCTGCGTAGTGAAGATAGAGATGAAACCATTACGCTCGTAGTCGCAGGAACCGCCGATACCATTCATCAGCTTGCTGCCGCAGATATGGCTGGAGTTCTCGTTGCCATAGATATCACACTCGATGGCGGTATTCATGGCGATGACACCCAGTCGGCGGATTACCTCCGGAGAATTCGAAATCTCGCTCTGGCGGATAGTAAGATGCTTCTTGAAGTAATCAATATCATCATACACCTCTTTCAAAGTCTCGTTGGTTACGGTGAGCGAAGAGCAGGATGCATCCTTGATTCTTCCCTCACGCATGTATTTCACCACGGCATCCTGAACCACCTCGGTATAGACGCTGAACACAGGCACGTTAGGATTCTGTCCCAATGCCTCAAGAACAGCGTTGGAAGTTACGCCCACACCACTCTGCAAAGGCAGGAACTGAGGAGGAATATGTCCCTTCTTCAGGTCGCTGACCAGGAAATCAGCCACATTGTGTCCCATCTGCTCGGTTACAGGGTCGAGTGGCTTGAAGGCACGCGCCTCTTCCGGAATGCAGCATTCCACCACACCGATAATCTTATGCGCATCAATCTCCACATATTCCTTACCGATTCTGTCGCCCACATTCAAGATTGGGATAGGGGTGCGGAATGGGCATTCTGCTATCTCATATACATCGTGCAGATAGCGGGAAGCAGGACTATGGAAAGTATTCTTCTCGATGAGCACCTTCTTGGCGAGTCGTGCGATGGTAGGAACGATACCGCCGGCAGAGGTAAGGAATGCCTTGCAGGTGGTTTCGCCTTCCTCCAGGTCAGAAACCTCGATGATGGCAAGGTCTATCTCGCCGTAGAATCCACGGCGCAGACGCTCAGCCATGTGACCAAGATGCATATCCTCGTAGTCGATTTCTCCAAGATTGGTATGAGTTCTAAAGTCCTTGTTGGTAGAAAATGGCGCACGGAACTTGATGGCATGGGCTGCTGCCATGTCACCTTCAATACTCTGCGAAGTAGAAGCTCCTGTCAAGATACCCACCTGGAAAGGTCGGCCCGCCTCATGTTCAGCCACGGCTCTCTTGGAGAGTTCGCGGAAGGTGGCCTTAGGCACGCCGTTTGGAGTAAAACCACTCAAACCGATTGTATCTTGATCGTTAATCATCGCTGCTGCTTCCGCAGCGCTTAATCTAATATATGCCATTTTCTTCTTTCTTAATACTCATTAGCGGAACTGATAGCCGCATTCTAAATAATTGATACCTGTTTTGTGGCTGCAAAGTTACACATTATTTTTGATATAAGCTAATAATTTGATGATTTTATACAGATAATAGGCAAATAACTTACAATTCGTGAATAGATATGCAGAATTCACTTGCTTTATGCAAAAATAAGGCTGGCATCCACGCACCCTGAAAGGTAGGGCGTAGGGGGCAGAGCCTGCTTGCAAAAGTCTTTCTCCTGATATTCTCTCTCTTTTTCTAAGATAAAAGTGGTATTTTCGAGGTATTTAATAACATTTTGCGGATGATTTGGCGGATATGTCAGAAAAATGAGTTAACTTTGCAGAAAAATATAAATAATAAAAAGAAAGGTTCATACAAGATGGAACAGAAATTACTGATTTACAACACTCTCACTCGTACGAAAGAGAGATTCACTCCGCTCCACGCTCCTAACGTGGGCATGTATGTTTGTGGCCCTACCGTGTATGGCGATCCGCATCTCGGTCATGCGCGTCCTGCCATCACATTCGATATACTCTTCCGCTATCTCAAGCACTTGGGATACAAGGTTCGCTATGTTAGAAACATTACCGACGTGGGCCACCTGGAGCACGATGCTGATGAGGGCGATGACAAGATTGAGAAGAAGGCACGCCTGGAGCAGTTGGAGCCAATGGAGATTGCGCAGTACTATACCAACCGCTACCACGATGCCATGGAGGCGCTGAACGTGCTCCCTCCTAGCATTGAGCCTCATGCCACAGGTCATATCATCGAACAGGAGAAACTGGTACAGGAAATCCTCGACAATGGCTATGCCTACGAGAGCAACGGCTCTATCTATTTCGATATCGAGAAGTATAACAAGGATCATAAGTATGGTATCCTCTCCGGACGTAACCTGGAGAACGTTATCAACGAGAGCCGAGAACTGGCTGGTATCGGCGAGAAGAAGAACCAGGCAGACTTCGCTCTCTGGAAGAAGGCTTCACCTGAGCATATCATGCGCTGGCCTAGTCCTTGGAGCGATGGATTCCCAGGCTGGCACTGCGAGTGTACAGCAATGGGCAGAAAGTATCTGGGTAGCCACTTCGACATTCACGGTGGTGGCATGGATTTGATTTTCCCTCACCATGAGTGCGAGATTGCACAGGCTGTGGCTTCTCAGGGCGACCAGATGGTTCATTACTGGATGCACAATAATATGATTACCATCAACGGTCAGAAGATGGGTAAGAGTCTTGGCAACTTCATCACTTTGGAACAGTTCTTCACTGGCAATCACGACAGTCTGGAGCAGGCTTATTCGCCAATGACCATCCGTTTCTTCATCCTCTCTGCTCACTACCGCAGCACCGTAGATTTCTCTAACGATGCCTTGAAGGCTAGCCAGAAGGGATTGGAGCGATTGATGAATGGCTTGAACGACCTGGAGCGTGTGCCTGTGTCTAAGCAGAGCGATGAGCAGGTGAAGAAGTTCGTAAGCGAGTTGCGCCAGCGCTGCTACGATGCGATGAACGATGACTTCCAGACTCAGCTCGTTATCAGCTACCTCTTCGAGGCTTGCCACGTCATCAATACTGCCCTCGACCATAAGGCAAACATCTCTGCCGAAGATTTGAAGGAGCTTTCAGACACCATGCAGCTCTTCACCTTCGATCTGCTCGGCTTGAAGAGCGAGAAGGGTGCCAACAATGATGCCCGCGAAGAGGCTTACGGCAAGGTAGTGGATATGGTTCTCAACCTCCGTGCCAAGGCTAAGGCAGATAAGGATTGGGCTACCAGCGACCAGATTCGCGATGCCCTGGCTGAAGCCGGCTTCGAGGTAAAGGACACCAAGGATGGTGTTACCTGGAAATTGAACAAGTAAAAATCGTCTCAATATATAATAAGGTATGTCTCTCAAGAAACGTTTTGAGAGACATACCTTATTTAGTATGATAACTAAAACGTAAAGAATGATGAGATACAAGGTCATATATTTCGTATTTTTTCTTCTTGCCATAGTTTCCTGTACAGGCAATAAGAAGTATGATAACTTGATGCAGCGAGCTGACAGCATCATGGATGTAGATGATGACTCGGCAAAAATCGCCATCCGAATGCTTGATGGCATAAAACCGCAGCTGCCAGATTTGACGAAAAGGCAAAGAATGCGTTATGATTTGCTTTATCACAAGGCGATGAATAAGGCATATATTCCATTCACATCTGATAGTGTGATGCTAGAAGTGGCAGATTATTATGATCATCATGGCTCAGCCAATGATCGTATGCTTGCTTATTATGTTTTGGGCTGCGTGTATAGAGATATGCATGAGGCACCAACAGCTTTGGAGTATTATCATAAGGCTACAGAGCAAGCTGATACTACATCCAAGGATTGTGATTATGCAACTTTGGCTAGGGTATATGGTCAGATGGCAACATTGTTTGATAAGCAGTATTTGCCATATCAAGAAATAGATGCTTTTACTGAAGCTGCAAGATATGCAAGTTTGGCAAACGATACTTTGAATGCACTAAGATTTTATCAGAACACAACGAGTGCTTATGACTTTTTGGGGATGACTGATACTTCGGCTCTAATAAATACAAGGGTATCAAAGAAACTTAATTCTTTGGGACATAAGCGCGATGCAGCTATAACTTTTGGCTGCAATTATGATTATTTCGTGAAAAAGAAGGATTGGGCTAATGCGAAGAAAGCATTCAATGCTTATCTTTCTACGTGTTATGAAGGAAATTCTAATTATAAGGATGCCAAGGCTTTTTTGCTTTGTGAACAGGGAACGTATTATATGTTATCTAATCAACAAGACTCTGCTTTGCAAAAACTACACCAAGGTTTAATGCTTAGCAAATCTTATGGTAATAAAGCTGCTATTTCGAAAGCATTGGCAGTATACTATAAAGATAAAAATCCGTCTTTATCAGCATCCTATGCATTACAAGGTTTTGAATATCAAGATTCAGATATCATTGAAGTCAGAAAGGATCAACTGCAACAAGTTCAGTCTATGTATGACTATAGCAGGCATAAAGACTTGGCTATATTGGCAGAACAAAAAGTAGTGCAAAGAACTCATGTTATTTATTTAGTTTTGCTAGGAAGTTTGTTGGTCGTGATATTCTTAACTCTTATGTATAGAAGGAATTTGTTGTTGAAGAAGAAAAAAATAACAGCAACAAGGTTTCTCTATGAAGATAGTTTGCTAAAATTGAAAAAACTTCAAGAGGAATTAGCTCAATTATTGGTAAAAAATGAAGAAGGTTTGTCAAAGGCTGTTCGTGAGAAAGAAGAGAAAATTCGTAAATTGCAACTGGAAATAAATAAATTGAAAGAGAATTCTTCTATTCCTTTACTTTCTGATACAGATATTTATTTGAAGGAATCATCTATATATAAGAAATTGCGTTTTATGGAGTTGCACCCAAAGGAAACAATATGTGATGCAGATTGGGATGAGTTGACTATCATTGTCGAACAGATTATTCCTTCTATAGTTCCATTGCTTAAAAATCAATTGAATGAGAAGGAATATAGAATTTGTTTGCTGGTAAGATTAGGCTTTACAACCTCTTTCATTGCAAATCTTGTGGGGATGTCTTGGTCAGGAATTTCTGCTATTCGAAAGAGAATGTTAGGAAAAATATATCAAAAGGAAGGTAGTCCAAAAGAATTTGACAACCTTATTCGTAAAATATCTTAAGGAAGCGGTAATATAAATTCTATATAAATAATGTTTTAACAGTTTGATGGACAAACAGTTATAATACATTGTAAATTCCGTGTAAATTTTCAGAGTCAGTTTTGTTTGCATAGATAGCAATAGTTTTGTAACTTTGCAGCCGATAAAAACAATTAGAAAAATGAACAGATTATTATCAACATTGCTTTGTGGGTGGGCATTGCTTTTATACCCTCTTTATTCTATAGCTGAGTCTTATGAACTTAGCTATAGTATTATTGGTACAAACCAAAAAAATCGGCCTGGCAGCAGATCTTTCAAACGTCCTTTGGTCGTTGATTTGGTAAGTCACACATTGACTGTTCCAACTCAAGTAGTTGGTTATACGCTCATGTTGGAAAGTGAGGAGGGAGAAGTTTATACCTATTATATAACAGGTACGAACTTGGAGTTTCCTCAAGAGTTGAGTGGTAACTATCAAATTTCTATTTCTGATGGGAATAGTATGTATCATAGTACAATAGAGTTATAAACTATAAAAATAAGAATTAATGTTGACAGATGTAATGGTAAAATATTGCAAGATGCTTAAGCCATCTGTAAAGGTACAAGAAGTAAGACTCTTTTTGGAATCTTCTCCTTGCTACCCTTCTTTGTCGTCTGTCATAGATACGTTGTTGTTTATTGGTGTTAAAGCAAAAGCTGTAAAAACCGATGTACTAAACTTTGATGAAGTTCAATCTCCTTTCCTTGCTCATTTAGTGATAAATGGTGAACAAGTTTTAGCTATAGCAAAAAGCGCAAATAATACGCAACAATTATATTTATATTCTCTAAAAGAGCAAAAATGGATAGTTAAGTCTATTGATAAATTAAGGGAAATTTGGGATGGCATCATAATATTTCCAGTAGAATTAAAACAAGAATCCATACGGAAAGTAAGTTATGGTAAGATGTTGTCTTTGCTGATATTTCTTGCGATATCAGTAGGTGCTCTACCTATTGCATTGCCATCTTTGGTTAGCATCTTAGGATTGGCGTTTTCTCTCTTTCTGTATCTTAAAGAAGAGAGAAACGCTCCAACTTCAGTTACTCGTTTGTGCCATATTGGGAAAACGGTTGATTGTGATAAAGTTATAAAATCTAATTATGCTACTATAGGGACCATAAGATTAGTTGATTTATCTATTGCATATTTTGCATCTCAATTGATGGTAATTTTGCTTAGCATAGTTACAATGTCAAGTGTAGACATATATGCTATTTATATGCCATCAGTCATTGGTTGTTTACCAATATTGGCTTATACTGTTTTTGCACAGTTAAAAATCAAAAGGATTTGTCTATTTTGTGCTTTGTTACAGATGTGCCTTGTTATTGAAGCAACCATTGCTCTCTTTCATAAAGGGAACATGGATTTATCTCTGCTAGTTTCTGAAGGCATATTGTTCTTCTTTTTCCTTGCTATACTTTGGCAAGACCATAGATATAAGATGCTTAAAAATAGAGAGGAACAAACAAAATGCTCATTATTGAAATTTAAAAGAGATCATGACATTTTACAAAAGAGAAGTAAACGTCTTGTCTTATGTCCTGATGCTATATCTATTATAGGGAATCAAGCTACAGACGAAATAGTTTTGTTTCTTTCTCCTGAGTGTCCACATTGCCGTCAAGCTTTATTTGAGCTAATGGAATATATGAATTCTAATTCTGTATGCCCATATAATATCAAGCTTATCATAGCCTCTATGAACAAAGAAATTGCAGAGACAGCAAGAAATTGGATAAGTTTGTATTTGACAAATCCAATAGAGTTCAAGGTAATGCTACGAATGTGGGCAAAAGGCAAACAATTGTCAGATTTTCCAACTTTTGATTTCTTAATTCAACAAAAAGCAGGATTGCTTATGCAAAAGTTTCAGGAAGTTGCTATAAAAAATAATATCCATAGCTATCCTATGATAGCTATAAACGGTATCTTGCTGTCAGAGGATTATTCTAGTTCAGATATAAAGTACATAATGATCGATCATATAATCAGAGAGAAGTAGGCATAAGATCTATAAACGCAAAATCATTCGTGTGCAAGTAATGTGTAATTTCATAACAAGAACAATATGAAACAGTTATCTAAAATGGAGTTGCTCAATTTGTTGGGTGGCTCTGTGCAAGCTCATAGCCGTTGTGATGATTTAGTTATCAATGCTAATAAGAATGGAGCAACTTGGTCTGATGGAGAATGGGATTTATGGGCAGACCAATTCGAAAAGTATTGCTAAAACATTATTAAATCGTTGGAGGAAGGATCCCCTCCAACCTTTTAATTATCTATAAACATTAACGTTAATGAAAAAAAATATATATTATATTTTACTTATCTTGTTTGCAAGCATTCATACAGTCAATGCCAAAGTAGTAATTGATGAGAAAGTTCTGGAGCCTGCCATTATCAGTGTAGTGTACGAACGTACAAAAGTAACGGATACACTAAATGCTGCCAATGACTACAAGCAAGACTTGCTGACATTGAAAGCAGGCAAGAAATACAGTGCATTCTATTCGGCAGCCAAAAAGACTAACGACTCTATAAGTAGCCGTAACTTTGACTACGTGATGGCTATGATGAATGACTATCAAGCCTTTCACCGTGTGGCAGAGTTAGAGAATGATGTAATCTTCAAAAACTACCCCGAAGGAGAAAATACAGTGTTCCTTCGCTTTAACTTGTCTAGTTGGTATTATCAAGAACCCATAGATAAACCGAGTTGGCAACTGGTGCCTGACAGCAGCAAGGTAATTTGTGGGTATGAATGTCTAAAGGCTGTTTGCCATTATAGAGGTCGCCAATGGACAGCTTGGTATTCCCCAGAAATCCCCATACATGATGGTCCTTGGAAACTTTGGGGTTTACCAGGGTTGATATTGGAGGCACACGATGAAAAGATGCACTATCAGTATGTTGCCTTGAAAATCCAGAGTGAAGATGCGGGAAATGTGGAGTATTTTAATTATAGTGACAGATTTAAGACAGAGCGAATAAAAGCTTTGGTACAAAATAGAAAGGCTTTAGGAAAAAGTATTAAAAATGCGATTCTTTCATCTGGTGCTTTTGGGGTAAAGTCCCAAAACATAAAGGCAGACACCGGCAGACCAGCACATACCAATTATGATTTTGAAGAAACGGACTATCCTCATGAATAGATTCATATCGTTTATAGTAATGCTGATTTGTGCTGTAGAATGTTCTATGGCACAAACAAGCGTATCTGGTCACGTCATCAATAAGGCAACTGAGGTTCCTATTGTAGGAGCTAATGTAATTATAAAAAATGGTAATGGAAAAATTGCGGGCTTTGCATCAACGAATACTGAAGGAGCCTTTAGCATTGATGTTGCTGACTCCACAAAACTTACCGTCAATGTGAGCATGTTGGGTTTTAAGAAATACTCCATGCCTATTAATGAGATACATACCCCTTTAACTATCAAGCTAGACGATGGAAATTATAGTATCAAAGAGGTTGTGGTGAAGGCAGACAGAATACGAGCTAATGGAGATACCATCAAATATAACGTGGCAACCTTTACCCAAAAACAAGATCGTACAATTGGGGATGTGATGAAGCATATGCCTGGCATTGACGTAAAAGACAATGGAAGCATTGAATATCAAGGTCTAGCCATCAATAAGTTTTATATAGAAGGCAACGATTTGCTGGGTGGCAAATATGGGGTAGCCACGAATGGTATATCTGCGAATGACATCGGAATGGTGGAAGTACTGGAAAACCATCAACCGATGCAGGTACTCTCTGGCATAGGCTTGAGCGACCAGGCTGCCATCAATCTAAAACTCAAGAATAAGTCAAAAGGCACCTGGTTGCTGAATGGTCAGTTAGCTGGTGGCGTATCTACGCAACCCAAGGAAATGGTATGGGACGGAGACTTATTTTTGATGAAAGCCCAGCCAAGCTATCAAACGATAACGACTCTGAAAAGTAATAATGCTGGAAAAAATTTGGAGAGTCAGACTACCGATTTTCTAGAGAATGAGCGAAACACCCAACTGAGCGA
>OCLL01000082.1_pt1 | contig 23015 bp, 18 predicted proteins | sample 1538931 | NCBI WGS metagenome assembly OCLL01 (sample SAMN03418270, study PRJEB22391) | human gut metagenome | biome: human-gut; feature: organic feature; material: feces | host: Homo sapiens | place: Tanzania | collected 2013-01 | reverse complement strand
TAGGCAGACTTGGTTGATTCATAAGCTGTTCGCAAAAAATAGAGTCACGCCAAACAATGCCGAATTAACAAAACAAATATGGCTGATAAGAAACAAATTAAATCTGCTCTCATCTCCGTCTTCCACAAAGATGGTCTTGAAGAAATTTTAAAAGAGTTAAACAACAACGGTGTGAAATTCCTCTCTACTGGAGGTACTCAGAAGTTCATTCAAGAACTTGGCTACGAATGTGCAGCCGTTGAAGACCTCACAAGCTACCCTTCAATCTTGGGTGGCCGTGTAAAGACTCTTCACCCAAAGGTGTTCGGTGGCATTTTGAACCGTCGCGACAATGAGAGCGACCAACAGCAAATTGCCCAATACGATATTCCTGAAATCGACCTCGTGATTGTGGATTTGTATCCATTTGAGGAAACCGTGGCAAGCGGTGCCGACGAATCGGCAATTATCGAGAAAATTGATATAGGTGGCATCTCACTTATTCGTGCTGCCGCTAAAAACTACAACGATGTGGTGATTGTGGCTTCCAAGGCTCAATACAAACCTCTCGTGAACGCTCTTAAGGAAAACGGCAATGCCGAAACCACCCTGGCTCAACGCCGCTGGTTTGCTAAAGAAGCGTTTGCGGTGTCGAGTGCCTACGACAGTCACATTTTCAACTATTTCGACGAAAACGAAAACAGTGCGCTTCGCCTTGCTGTGAATGGCAGCAAATCGCTCCGCTATGGTGAAAACCCTCATCAAAAGGGATTCTACTTTGGCGATTTCGATGCGATGTTCACCCAGCTCCACGGCAAGGAAATCAGCTACAACAACCTGCTCGACATCGATGCGGCTGTGAATCTGATCAACGATTTCGATGAAACCACTTTCGTGATTATGAAGCACAACAATGCTTGTGGCTTGGCTTCAAGAGAAAAACTGGTTGACGCATTCAATGCCGCTTTGGCTGGCGACCCTGTAAGCGCTTTCGGTGGTGTGCATGTCACCAACCGTGAAATCGACGCAGCCACAGCTGAAGAAATGAACAAGGTGTTTATCGAAGTGTGCATCGCTCCCGGCTACACCGAAGAGGCACTCGCAATTTTGAAGCAGAAAAAGAACCGCGTGATTCTCGTGATGAAGGATTTCAAGGTTCCTGCTATGCAATGCCGCACTGTGCTCAACGGTGCACTCGTTCAAGAGCGCGACACACACGTTGAAACCCCTGAAGAACTTCAACAATGCACCACTAAGGGCGTAACACCCGAACAAGTGGCCGACTTGCTGTTTGCCAACAAGGTGGTGAAGCACAGCAAGAGCAATTCGATTGTGCTTGCTAAAAACAAAATGCTCATTGCAAGCGGTGTGGGTGAAACCTCACGCGTTGACGCATTGAAGCACGCTATTGAAAAAGCCCACAACTTCAAGCACGACCTGCACGGAGCTGTGATGGCAAGCGATGCATTCTTCCCATTTGCCGACTGTGTGGAAATCGCACACAAAGAAGGCGTAGATGCAGTGATCCAACCTGGTGGTTCGGTTCGCGATGGCGAAAGTATCGACTACTGTAATAACAACGGAGTGGCAATGGTCATGACAGGCTACCGCCACTTCAAACACTGAAATATTTAAAAGACAAGAAAACACGACTATGGGATTTTTCTCATTCAGACAAGAAATAGCTGTCGATTTAGGTACAGCTAACACGATTATTATTCACAAAGATAAAATCGTGATTGATGAGCCATCTGTTGTCGCTCAAGATGCCAAGACTGGCAAGATGATCGCAGTTGGTGAAAAGGCTCGTGAAATGCACGGCAAGGTACACGAAGGCATTCGCACCATTCGTCCATTGCGCGATGGCGTAATCGCCGACTTTAATGCCGCCGAAATGATGATTCGTGGCATGATTAAGAAGGTGAGCAGCAAAAATGGCTGGATGTCGCCTTCGCTCACTATGGTTGTATGTATTCCTTCAGGCTCTACTGAAGTGGAAATTCGCGCCGTTCGCGACTCAAGCGAGCACGCTGGCGGCCGTGAGGTATATATGATTTACGAGCCAATGGCAGCCGCCCTTGGTATTGGTCTTGATGTGCTTGCCCCTGAAGGCAACATGATTGTTGATATAGGTGGTGGTACCACTGAAATCGCTGTGATTTCGCTTGGTGGTATCGTGAGCAACAAGAGCATTCGTATCGCTGGCGACGACCTCACAGAAGACATTATGGAACACATGCGCCGTGCACACAATGTGAAGGTGGGCGAACGCACCGCTGAACTTATCAAAATCAACGTAGGTTCTGCACTTACCGAACTCGACAATCCACCCGAAGATTTCGTGGTACATGGTCCTCACCAGATGACTGCCCTTCCAATGGAAGTGCCCATCTCATACCAGGAGATTTGCCACTGTCTTGAAAAGTCGATTTCAAAGATTGAAGCGGCTGTGCTCAGCGCACTGGAGCAGACACCTCCTGAACTGTATGCCGACATCGTTCGCAACGGTGTGTACTTGGCTGGTGGTGGCGCATTGCTCCGCGGTCTTGACAAGCGCTTACAAGACAAAATCGGTATTCCTTTCCACGTGGCAGAAGATCCACTTCACGCTGTGGCTAAGGGTACGGGTGTGGCTTTGCGCAACATCAAGCACTTCAAGTTCTTGAAACAATAATAAGAAACAGAATATCATTTCGCACGGGAAGGCAACGATTCGTCATTGCCTTCTTATGCGTATCTATAGGTATGCCCTTTCACACTTCAGCAAAATGCCGATGTTATGAATAATCTACTCCAATTTTTAGTTAAGCATATTCCGTGGTTTGTGTTTATCATTTATGTGATAATCAGCTGCATACTGCTTTTTAGCAACAATCCGTTTCAGCAAAGCGTTTACCTTTCGTCGGCGAATGGTATCAGTGCCACCGTGTATGAAGGTTACAGCGGTGTGTCGTCATACTTCGGACTGAAATCGGTGAACGAGGATTTGCAGGCACGCAACACGGCATTAGAGCTTGAAGTTGCTCAACTGAAAAAAGCGATCCACAACTATCAGTTGCAGATTCCCGACACGTCGGGCATTCTTGCAAGAAGTGGACGCAACTTTTCCTATGTGGTGGCGAATGTGATCAGCAACAGTGTGGCTCAACCAGCCAACTTCATCACCATCGACCGTGGTAGCGACGACGGCATCGTGCCAGAAATGGGTGTAGTCGGCCACAACGGCGTGGTAGGCATTGTGAACGTGGTGGGCAAGCACTCGGCACGCATCATCTCGCTCATCAACCCCTACACTCGCTTGTCGTGCAAGGTGAAGAAAAACAGCAAATTCGGCACTCTTATCTGGAATGGCGAGGACTATCGCTACGCCACATTGACCGAACTTCCTCGCGACGGCAGATATGCTAAAGGTGACAGCGTGGTGACCAGCGGCTATTCTTCATTGTTCCCCGAAGATATAATGGTGGGCGTGATAGTGGGCGAAGACAAGGCGATGTCGAGCAATTTCATGGCTATGAAAGTGAAATTGAGCACCGACTTCTCGCAACTGAAGAATGTGAGCGCGCTCAACAACAAGATGCGTGTGGAACTGAAAGCTTTAGAGACGAAAGACAATAACCCAAGCGGCACAAAGAAGGAGGAGAAAAAGTAATGGCAAAAACAACTGTTCAATTTATCATACTGTTTGTGATATTGGTTTTGGTGCAAGTGATTTTCAGCAAAATCATGCTGTTCAATGTAGCCACGCCAATTATCTTCATCTATTTGCTGCTTCGATTGCCTATCGGCTTATCGCTTAATGCCGTGTTCACCATCGCATTCTTTTCGGGATTGTCGATTGACGTGTTTAACGACACCCAAGGTATGAATGCATTGGCGTGTTTGCTGATAGCAGCCATTCGCACTAAAGTGTTCTACGCCTTTGTCACTCACGACGATGAGTCGAGTGCTATCATCCCTTCGTGCAAAAGTATCGGCACAGGCACATACTTGAAATATGCTGGCACATTGATGCTCATCTACTGCTTCTTGATATTCTTTATCCAAGCATTCACATTCCAAAATGTGTTGCTCACGATAGCTCGCATATTCTGTAGTTTTGCCCTGTCGCTCGTGTTGATTTACGGTATCGACAGTTTGGTGAACACACGCCGCGAGAAAAGATAGCATATAAAATCCGAAAAAGCATTCTCTAAATGAGAAAAGATTATAACCTTGAAAAAAGGAAATACGTGATTGGAGGTTTCATCGTGGTGCTTGTGTGCATCTACGTGGTGAGACTTTTCATGCTTCAGATTATGGACGATTCCTATAAGAACAAATCTGACGGAAATGCCTATGTCCATAAAATGATTTACCCTTCGCGTGGCCTTATTTTCGACCGAAACGGCAAGTTGATTGTGTTTAATCAACCGTCATACGATTTAACCGTGATTTTGAAAGACGTTCAGCCTTTCGATACCGTGGACTTCTGCAACACACTTCAAATTACCCGACAGGAATTTGACGAACGCCTTGAAAAAGTGAGGGAAACGAAGAATTTCTATCGTGAGCAGGTGTTTCTCGCGCACATCGACCAGATGGACTACGGCAGAATACAGGAAAAACTATATCGCTTCCCTGGATTCTCCATCGTTCAACGCATTGTGCGCGACTATACATTGCCCGTGGCTGCCAACATTCTTGGCGACATCAGAGAGGTGAACGCCAAAGAAGTGGAAAAAGACGACTACTACAATCCCGGCGACTATATCGGCGACATGGGATTGGAAAAGGAATATGAAAAGTATCTTCGTGGCGTGAAAGGCGAAGAAATTCTTATTCGCGACCATGTGGGCAGAATTAAGGGGCATTACGACAACGGCAAGCACGACATCAAGCCACAAGCAGGCCACAATCTGAAATTGGGCATCGACCTCGACCTTCAGGAATACGGCGAAAAACTTATGCAGGGTAAGCGTGGCGCTATTGTGGCAATAGAGCCCGCCACTGGCGAAATCCTTGCTCTCGTCACCTCCCCTACTTATAATCCCAAACTTCTTGTGGGCAAAGACCGCGGTAAAAACTACGCTCAACTGTTTCGCGACAACGATAAGCCCACATTCAACCGTGCCATTCAGGCGGCGTATCCTCCAGGCTCTACGTTTAAGCCGTCGCAAGGTCTGATTTTACAGCAGGAAGGCATCATCACCGCCAGCACCATGTATCCTTGCCACCATGGTTTCGTGATCAGGGGTATGCGTGTCGGCTGTCATGGTCACGCCTCTCCGCTGAATTTAAGACCAGCGCTTACCACATCTTGTAATGCGTTTTTCTGTTGGGGTCTGCGTAACATGCTCAACAATCGCAAATATGGTTCAATAGCGAATGCGTTCGACGTGTGGAAAAACCACTTGGTGAGCATGGGCTACGGCAAAAAACTTGGTGTGGACTTGCCATTTGAAAGCCGAGGCTTCCTTCCAAACTCAAAGTACTACAACGAGCATATCAAAGGTGGCTGGAATGCAAATACCATTATTTCCGTATCGATTGGACAGGGTGAAATTTTGGCGACACCGCTTCAGATTGCCAACCTTTGCGCACTCATTGCCAACCGTGGATATTTCTACACACCCCACCTTGTGAAGAGGATTGAAGGCGTGGGCGTTTTGAAACGCTTCGCAACGAAACGCATTCCCACTATCGATCCAAAATACTATACCGAAGTGGTGGCTGGTATGCGTGGCGCTGTCATTGGCGGTACTTGCCGCAGGGCCAATATTGAAGGCATTGAAGTGTGTGGTAAGACTGGTACAGCCCAAAACCCACACGGTCGCGACCACTCTGCGTTTATGGGCTTCGCTCCAATGAACAATCCCAAAATCGCCGTAGCTGTGTATGTGGAAAATGGCGGTTTCGGTGCTGAATATGGTGTGCCGATTGGTAGTTTGATGATAGAGAAATACCTCAAGGGCGAGGTAAAGCGCACCGAGATGGAAAATCAAATGATGAACTCAAGAATTAAATAATATAAAGTGAGTAGCAACGAAAAAAGCATATTCAAGTCGCTTGACTGGTTTACTATCGTGCTGTATTTGGTGATGACCATCTATGGTGCTATCAGCATCTACGCCGCCAAATACAGTTTTGAGCAAACCAGCCTGTTTAGCTTCGACACATACTCTGGTAAGCAATTCTGCTGGATTATTCTTTCCCTTTGTTTGGGTTTTTCATTATTGCTGATCGACAGGCAGTTTTATGAAGCGTATGCCTACCCTATATATGGGTGTATGATTCTTCTGCTGGTGCTTACCATATTTGTTGCCCCTAACATTAAAGGTTCGCACTCGTGGATCACGTTAGGGCCTGTGAGTCTGCAACCGGCTGAATTTGCGAAATTTGCCACGGCATTGGCATTGGCGAAGTTATTCAGTACTTACGGTTTCAGCCTCAATACTCCCAAGAATATGGCGATAGCCGTGGGTATCATCGTGCTGCCAATTCTGATTATCATTTTGCAGAACGAAACTGGGTCGGCTTTGGTTTATACCGCGCTGGTGTTTGTGCTGTATCGTGAGGGTATGACAGGGCTTGTGCTTTTTGCAGGTTTAGCTTCTGTTGTGATTTTTGTGATTGCGCTTAAATATTCCACTGTGCCATTTATGGACATCACGCTTGGTGAGTTTTGTGTGTTTATCTTACTGATGGTCATCATCGTGGGAATGCTTCACATCTATTGCAAGTCGCATGTTGCGGCGCGCAATGTTACTCTCGGTTATTTAGGTACTGGGGCGTTGGCACTTGGCGCGCATTATTTGGGTTACGACATTCACGGCTATTTGTTCTTCTTCCCTGTTATTATCTGCTCGCTCATCTATCTGATATGGGAATTTTTCCGTATGAACAACAGGAAAATCCTTACCACCATCGGTTTTGCGATTGCTGGCATGTGCTTGCTTTTTACCGTGAATTTTGCGTTTAACGAGGTGCTGAAACCTCACCAGCAGATGCGTATAAAAGTGGCACTCGCTATTGAAGACGACGTGCGAGGCCAGGGCTACAATGTGAACCAAAGTAAAATTGCCATCGGTTCGGGCGGCCTGATGGGCAAAGGGTTCCTCAACGGCACACAAACCAAATTCGGCTATGTGCCAGAGCAGCACACCGACTTTATTTATTGCACCATCGGTGAAGAACAAGGTTTTGTGGGTTCGGTGGCTGTTCTTATTCTATTTCTTACCATGATACTTCGTGTTATCGCTATTGCCGAACGCCAGCACACCGCCTTTGCACGAGTCTATGCCTATTGTGTGGCATCGATACTCATATTCCACTTGAGCATTAATGTGGGAATGGTTATTGGGCTATGCCCCGTTATCGGTATTCCTCTCCCCTTCTTCAGTTACGGCGGTTCATCGCTTTGGGGATTCACCATTCTTCTGTTTATTCTTCTCCGCATCGATGCTTCACGCTCCCAATACGGTGTGTGGTAATTTTTCCAAAATCATACAATAAAACAACCACGAATTTTTCAGGAAATTCGTGGTTGTTTTATATTGTGTTTCTTTAGAAATTTCACTTCAGCAGAGACTTCACTTCTGAAACAAATTCGCCGGAAGTGAGGTTGTAGGGTAGCCAGTGGATGGGGAAGCCGCGGCGCTCCATGCCACGGAACCATGTCATTTGTCGCTTGGCGAATTGGTGAATGGCTGTTTCAAGTCCTGTAAACATTTCATCGTAAGTCAACTCCCCTATCACATGCTTGGTGATGTATTTGTATTCCAATCCGTAATAAATCAGGTCGTCGGGGGCTACGCCTTCCTCATCAATCAGTCGACGCACTTCATCAACCATTCCTGCGTCAAGGCGTGCTTTCAAGCGGTCGGTGATACGTTGGCGGCGGTCGTCACGCGGTATGCTCACACCTATGGTTAACACATTTTCAAGCGGGTGTGGCTCGGTGGCGAGTTTGAGAGTGGGATTTTCGTGGTAATACACGCAAATCTCAATCGCACGGATAGCACGCTTGCAAGTGTCGATGTCGCTATTGTTGCGAAGCGTTTTGTATGTTTTGAGGATTTCGGTCAGTTCTTCCAGACTTTTTGTGGAGAGTTCTGCTCGCAACTCCTCGTTCTGAGGTACTGGTGGCAACTGAATACCTTTGAGCACACTCTCCACATATAGCCCCGTGCCGCCACAAAGAATCACCTGCTTGCCTCGGCTGCGGATTTCGTCGTAGCACTTCTGATAGTCGCGCAGAAATTCAAAAAGGTTGTATTTGTAGCCAGCAGGGCAAATGTCTATCATGTGGTAAGGCACATCGCCGTATTCTTCGAGGTCTTTTCCTGTTCCCAAGTCCATTCCCCTATACAGCTGGCGCGAGTCGGCACTGATGATTTCAGCATCAAGTGCCTTTGCCAATGCCACCGCCTTACCTGTCTTGCCCGAAGCCGTAGGTCCAGTTATCACAATCAAATCGGTCATCATATTAAGTCTTTGATACGTGCCCTTTCGATTTTATTTTTGTTGCAAGTTTGCTTTGAAGAAGTTCAAAACTCGTTGGTAAAGTGGAAGACGAACGCCGCAACCGTTGATGCTGTGGTTCATGTTGGGAAAGACCATCATATCAAATTGATTGCCTTGACCGTGGAGCTTTGAAATATATTGCATAGAGTTGATTACATGCACATTATCGTCGGCACTACCCCACATAATCAGCAGTTTGCCTTTCAGTTTGTCGGTATTTTCGAGTGGTGCGCCATCGCGGTAGCCGTCAGGGTTTTCTTGTGGAGTGCGCATATATCGCTCTGCATAGATAGTGTCGTAGAACTTCCATGAGGTGACAGGAGCGATTGCCACACCTGCGGCATAGTCGCTACCTGGAGTTGACATAGCCATCAGTGCCTCATAGCCACCATAGCTCCAGCCCCAAATGCCAATGTGCTTTGCATCAACGTATGGCAGACTTGCCATATATTTTGCGGCGGCAATTTGGTCGATACTTTCATATTTACCAAGTTTTTGATACACCACGCTTTGGAATGCCTTTTCACGGCCACCTGTGCCACGACCATCTACACAGGCGATGATAAATCCTTGAGTTGCAAAATATTCTTGCCAGTCGAGGCTCCACTTGTTGAGCACTTGTTGTGAGCCAGGACCGCTATACTGTTGCATAATCACTGGGTATTTCTTGTTGGGGTCGAAATCCACAGGTTTGATAATGTAGCCATTAAGTTTGTAACCATCGCTTTCCACGGTGATAAATTCACGATGTGGAACAGTTGGGGCGGTATATTTTTCGGCAAACTCGCGGTTCAGTTCCAAATCGCGCACCTTTTTGCCGTTCACATTATAGATGGCGTATTGGTTTGGAATGCGTTGTGAGCTGAATGTGCGAATGTAGTATTTGAAATTGCTGTTGAATTTTGCGCTGTATGTGCCATCGCCATCGGTAAGGGCGGTCACTTTGCCAGCAGCGTCAACACTTTCCACCATGCGGTTGAGCGGGCCATTGGTGCGCTGATAGAAGAATTGTTTGCGCGCCTTGTCGTAACCGTAAAATTCGGTCACATTTTCGTTGCCCGAAGTGAGTTGCTTGATCAATTTTCCATCGTAGGCATATTGATAGAGGTGCATATAACCCGACTTTTCGCTTGGCATCACAAAGAATGTGTCGTAATACATCACATCGTTGGCGCTCTTGCTGTCGATCCATGAAGTGGATTGCTCGGCATACACCTCGGTTGCCTGAGCGGTGGCAGGATTCACTGCGTAGATATGCAAATCATTTTGGGTGCGGTTCAGCGTGCTCACCATCAAGCGATCGCCTTGTGTGCCGTAATCAATGTGTGGCACGTAGTCATTGTCGGTGATGGGGAGATTCATTTTTTGCAGACGGCTGGTGACCAAATCATAAGCCATAACGCTAACCACCGAGTTTTTCTCGCCAGCCACTGGATATTTGTAGTCGTAGCTGCCTGGGTAGAGTGAATAGTCCTTGTTGGGGTGGCAATCGCCCTCATACATAGTCATGGAATACATAGGCACTTGGCTTTCATCGAAGCGGATAAACGCCAGAGTGTTGCTGCTTGGCGACCATTTCAGAGAGTTGAGAATGCCAAACTCCTCTTGGTAAACCCAATCGGGCACGCCGTTGATAATCTTGTTTTTCTCACCGTCGGTGGTCACGGTGGTGACAGTGCCATCGGCAAGGTTTTTGATATACACATTGTTATTCTTCACGAAAGCCACTTTCTGGTTGTCGGGGCTGAGCGTAGCAATCTCTTCCCCACCCTCGTCGGTGAGTTTGGTGATGCGTTGGCTCTTCACGTCGTACACATAGTAGTCGGCAATGTAGGAATAGCGATAAATCATCTTTGTGTCGGTGTGCAAGAGAATCTTGGTTTCGTCGTTGCTCATCTCGTAGCCGTCCCAATCGGTGATTTTACAGCCTTTCAGTTCCTCGCTGTTGAAGATGGTGGTTTCGTTGGCTTCGTTCTTATACGCAATGCGGAAGATTTTCGAGCCATCGGTGCTCTTTTGATAATAATACTCACCGTTTAGTGCCTTTTGTGTGGCAGCGATGCCATAAGGACGGTATGAAAGAACGAAATCGCTCAGTTCAAGCGCAGATGCGCCAAATGTTGTGGCGGTGGCAATAAATGCCCCAGCTAATATTTTACTTATTGTTCTCATACATAATTATGTTTATTATACAAAATTACGAAACTTTTCGATACCACCGAACAAATTCTATGAAATCATGAAAACATACTAAAAATGATACGCCCTATTCGATTGTTTTTGTAACTTTGCAGTAAGAAAACGCAAAAAAAACATTATAAATTATGATGATAAAACAAATTCCTGTTCTACTGATTACAGGCTATCTTGGCAGTGGCAAGACCACTCTTCTCAACAGAATTTTGAACAACAAGCGTGGCATTAAGTTTGCCGTGATTGTAAACGATATTGGCGAAGTGAACATTGATGCCAACTTGATTGAACAAGGAGGCGTGGTGGGCAAAAAAGACGATAGTCTTGTAGCTCTACAAAATGGTTGCATCTGCTGCACGCTGAAAATGGATCTCGTGGAGCAACTTCACGACATCACTTGCATGGATAAGTTCGACTACATCGCGATTGAGGCAAGCGGCATTTGCGAACCCGAACCTATTGCTCAAACCATCTGCTCTATTCCTCAAATGGGCAAGAAATATCTTGAAAACGGATTGGCACGCCTCGATTGCATCGTGACCGTGGTCGATGCGCTGCGTATGCGTGATGAGTTTGGCTGTGGCGACGACTTGATGAAGAAGCATATCGGTGAGGAAGATATCGAAAATCTCGTTATCCAGCAAGTGGAATTTTGCAACAAGATTCTCTTGAATAAGGTGGATGAAGTTTCACCTGAAGAACTTGACCGCATCAAGAAGATTATCCGTGCGCTCCAGCCCAAAGCAGAGATTTTGGAATGCAATTATGGCGATGTGGATTTCGACAAGATTCTCCACACAGGCTTGTTCGATTTTGAAAAGGTGGTTACTTCTGCCACATGGATTCGTGAACTCGAAGGTCATCACGACGAAGATGAGCATGAGCACGAAGAACACGAGCATGAACATGAACACGAAGACGAAGACGAAGACCACGAACATCATCACCACGACCATGACCACGAGGAAGATGAAGAAGGTCATCACCATCACGGGCATCACCACCATCATCACCACGATGAGGGCGAAGCTGAGGAATATGGTATCGGTACATTCGTGTACTACCGTCGCCCAGCGTTCAACTTGGAGAACTTCGACCACTTCGTGGCTACCAAATGGCCAAAGAATGTGATTCGTGCAAAGGGCGTGTGCTATTTCACTGACGAACCCGACATGTGTTACCTCTTTGAGCAAGCAGGTAAGCAAAAAACGATTCGTCAGGCAGGTAAATTCTATGCTACAATGCCTGAAAACGAACTGCAACGAATGCTCGACACCGACCCAACTTTGCGCCGTGATTGGGACGAAACCTACGGCGACCGTATGCAAAAAATCGTATTCATCGGCCAAAACCTCGACAAGGAAGAAATCACACGCCTCCTCGACGAGTGCCTCGAATACACTTTCTGATTTTGATGAATAGGCGGCGGAGAATTAAGATTTCGCCTCGTTATAACTAAAAAGAACCCCGAAAGTCCGTTGTTTGACTTTCGGGGTTCGAACTTGTATATTCAGAAATTAGATTTATTTCTACGCTATATGCTTCTTTTAGCGCACTACCACTTTGCGCGCTGTCGTGGCACCACTGCGATGCTTTTCGCTTACGATATAGATGCCGGCACTTTGTGGACGCTTTGAGCCAAGAAGTGCGCCTCTCATATCGTAGTATGTTGCGCTTGTCACATCATCAGCAGTTTTTGTGTCGTTGATGCCTGTTTGTTGAACAATCGTCAAGTTGAATGAGCGGCTTGCTGCTCCACAAGTGGCTGTAAGGGTAAGTTCGCCATCGTAGCCTTCTGGCAAGCGTACTTCGTTGTTGTTGACAGAAGCACCTGCCACCGAAGCACTCCAGACCACGCCATTAGGTTGACCTACGTTGATGCTGTGAGCCACATTCTCAAATGTGTCGCCCTCGGCAAGCACTACAGCTGCCGCATATACCTTGGCAAAATCATCGTTAACGCGAGTGACGAGCACGGGCAATGAATATTTGTCAGGAGCAACGAATGCATCGCCAAGCACCTTGCTGCCTGCAAGAGCCTTAACGGTCAGTCCTGTGCCGTAAGCTGTGCCGACAGCATTTGTGCCATAATCGGTTACATAATATGTGTTTTCAATTGTTGTGTTGGTACTGTCAGCATCCACGCCAATCAGATTGCCATAATTCTCGGTGAGTGTACATTCCACTTTAGTGCCGTTGTAGCAGTTGACAAGTTTTGCTGGGCGCAACTTCGACACGTTGCCAATCAAGCCACCTGTCAGGTTGTTGCCAGTTACATTACCCATATTGTAGCAGTTGGTGTAAGTGGAGCTTCCTTCACCTGCCAAACCACCGATAGAGTAGCTCGTTTCTCTGCCAGAGTGGTCGGTGATGTTTTGTGAATTGGTTGCCACGGCGCCAGTGTTGTAACTGTTGTAAACGCGGTTTTCCCCATTGTCGCAGCCAATCAAACCACCCACACGGTTGGCACCAGTCACAGAACCTGAATTCCAACAATTTTTCACTTGGTTGCTTGGACCTTTTAAAGTGGCGACAATGCCACCAACCATGAACAAACCTTTAATGTCACCAGTGTTGTAGCAACTGTCGATTGTGATTGCGTCGTCGAAAAGTGAGCCGCCAATGCCACCCACCACGCTGAATGGAGCAGAAATATTACCAGTGTTGTAACAGCGTTTGATGGTTACTACAGCAGTTGTGTCGTTGGCACCTGTTTTGAAGTTGCCTACCACACCAGCAATTTCGCCACACACTTTAGCTTCCACGTTACCAGTGTTGTAGCAGTCGGTGTAAGAGTCGCCTGGAATGTAGTAGGCACTCACACCAGCCGATGGCAGAAGGTTGGTTTTGCTTGTGGTGCAAACCGTGATGTTACCTGTGTTGTAGCAACCTTCCATCACCTTCTTTGAGTTGATTGATACATCAGCTAAAATGCCTGATAGCACGGCTTTACCTTCAAGATCTGAAGTGTTGTAGCAATTCTTGAAGTAGCTTGGCTGGCTGTTTTCGCCTTCGCAGAACAATTGTGCGGTAATACCAGCCAAAGCTGATACTTTAGTAGAATCGCTTGCTAAGATTTTACCAGTATTGCGACACTCGATGAATTGAGCTTGTTTACTGTATGCCACGATGCCAGCCACGCACTGCACTGTGGTTGTGCCGTTGTTGAGAATTGTGCCTTCGTTTGCACACTGGTTATATACCACGCCATCAGCCACAGCTTGTGCAACAATACCTGCGGCATAATTGTTCTTTGCAGTGATGTTGCCACGGTTCACACAATTTAGCAGACGGGCTGTAGCAGTGGCTTGACCAACGAAACCTGCCACATAACCGCCACTGGTAGATTTCAAATCCACGAGATTCACACAGTTTTTAAGTGTGCCTTTTAGCGCACCAGCAAAACCGCCTGTGTAGGCAAATTTAGTGGTTATTTTGCCTGTGATGGTCAGGTCTTGAACCGTACCTCTCGCACCAATTACACGGAACACGCCTTGGTTCACTGTGGTGGTTGCGAAACTGATATTTTTCAGCGACTTGCCGTTGCCCAAAAATGTGCCTTGGAAATCCGACACTCCACCGTTGCACATTGGCACGAATGTTTTTCCTTCAAAGTCGATGTCGTTGGTGAGTTTTACGAATTGTCCATCAAATGTTGATTGTGTTTCCTCAATATACGAAGCCATATTTTCCCAGTTGGCAACACTACTGATTAAATATGGACTTTCTTCAGTACCATCACCCTTTAATGGGTTGGGCTCAAATCTTGTGATTGGAAATTGCTTTTCGAAGCGTCCAATTGTTGCCACCAAAGTGTCGGTTGTGAATTTTTCAACAGAGGTAGGGGCTACAAGTGTGTTGCCGTTGATTGAAAAAGCAGAGCCTTGCTTCAGTGTCCACTTACAGCCATTGTCGGAACTGAGTGTGGAGTTTACTTTCAGATTGCTTGCGGAGTTGCCAGTAGGGATTGACAAAATCACCTTGCGGGCTGCTTCCACAATCTGGTCGTCGGCAAATGCTTTGAGCACAGGATATTTGCCTGCCTCAAACGACCATATTTCGCTTGAATAGTTGGCTAATACAGTTCCACTTGTCAGTACCGATGTTTCTACACCTGTAGTGTTTTCATGACTGTTGAGTGCCATTGCGTTGAGTGGCGCTATTTGCGCGTCCCAATACACATCTTCGGTTTTGCCGAGTGTGCCATCGATACCTGCAATACCACCCTCTTGTGCACGGTTGCCACACAGCACAGTGCCTGCGCTGATGGCACGATACATATCATTATAGCCCGATCCGGTGGTTTCCTTGTAAGGTTTTTCCCAACTGCCCACAATGCCACCAGCTTTGTAGGCTGCCACCACAGTGCCGAGGTTTACCACATCGCGCACGATAGCGCCATATCCGCTACCTACGATGCCACCTACAATACCAGTTTTGTTTGAGGCTTTGAATGTGGATATAACGCTACTTTCCACGCGTCCCACGTTCATGCATCGCTCTACCGTGCCGCTGCTTTTCCCCACAATACCGCCATTTTCCACAAAACCAGTGCTGATATAGCCAGCGTTGAAGCAGTCTGTAATTACCGATCCTTTCTCCGATTGACCTACAATGCCACCGATGTCGGCTGAGTAGCCGATGATGTCGGCATAGTTGCGGCAGCCAGTCACCGTGCCATAGTTACGGCCAACGAATGCGCCGCCATAACCAAAAAAGACGAATTTGTTGTCGCTGGCAATGGTAAGATTTTTTAGCGTGCCCTTTGCTCCCAAATAGCCTATAAAGCCAACATTGCTGGTGCTTTTGGTGCCGTCAGGTGTCCCGAGAGCGTTTTCTGTTGGGGCTGTTTTCCATACCACAGTGTTCATATTGATGCCATGGATAGTGTGTCCGTCGCCATCAAATGTCGCACCAAAGCGCTTACTGTTGTTTTTCGAAGTGGTGGCAATACCTGTGAATTGCTCATCGCCTTCAACATCAATGTCGGCGGTCATCTTGAAAAAATTGCCGTCGTAGGTTTGCAACGCAGTGTTGGTCTGCGTGCAAAGCTCAATCAAGTCGGCCTTCGTTTTAATCAGATAAGGACTCGACTTCGTGCCTTCCCCGTCCCATGCTTTCGCAGTGAGAACTGACAAGGTAATGAATAGGAACAGATAAAACTTTTTTTCCATAAGCTAATTATTTTTTGATTTAGTTATGATTGGCAATAGGATTTCCCCATTTATGGAAAATGTGGCAATTTGTTGCTGATATATATGCAAATGTTATACAACATTTAATAAATAGACGGATGCCTTATATTTTGACGTTGCAAATATACAAAAACTTTTAATTAGTTGAATCATTAATGGCTTTTTTGTGGCTGTTGGTATCATAAAAAAAGTGCGCCTGTTTTTGTAGGCGCACCCTTTTGTAGTGCTTATGTGTGTGGAGATTATTTTGAGGTGGCCATGATTATGCATTTTGGCTCTACACCTGTGGTTGATTGCTTTTTGGCTTCTTCGGCATATTTTTTGAAGTCGGCATTATTTTTGTCCTTTATTACCTTAACGGTTGACAACGCAAATGGCTTCAATGAAGTAAACTCCGACACCGAAACCAGTTTTCCATCGAGCACAAATACTGCTTCACCAGAAAGGTAGTGGCTTGCATCTTCTGAAGAAGTGATGCTTTCGCCGTCTTTTAAGGGGCGGACAGACTGAAACACGCTCACCTTCTTCACGGCCTTGCCTGCTACATAGTCAACTGTGAGAATCAAGTGCACGTTGGTGCCCTCATCAATGGTGTAATTGGCTATGGTTTTGCCTTTGAGTTGAGAGCCGTCAAAGTTTTCCACTTTTTTGCCGTTGATGATGTAAGTGGGGGCTTTTACATTTTCTGCGGCAAGACTTGCTACGCTAATGATAGCTATCGCCAAAAATAAAACTGTTCTTTTCATAATGATAAGAGTTTAGTTATTAATTAATTGAGTTGTTAATTTCAAAGAAGTGCCATCACTGCTTCGCTGAAGTAAAAATGAACTGGCTTCACCATCAGTGCACATCACATTCACCAAAAATCCATTTTTGTACGGCTTGGCAGTGATTGACGCATATTCTGCGTCCATCGTGGTGAGCACACTCACCGTTTCGAGCAGTTCGGTGGTGCTGACTTCATCGGTGGTTGGAGTTTGAACCTCTTTCTCGGCAATGCGCTTTGCCTTTTTGCGATGCTTCATTGCTGGCTGCTGCTCCTTGTGTGCCAAAAGTGTGGGGCTTTCTATTTTTTCTCGCATTGTAACTTTTTTATCCTCTCCGTTTTTTTCTGCCACTTTTTTTACCTCATTTTGGGTAATGACAGGCTTTTGTGATATTGTAGGAGATGGTGCGATGTCCTTATAATACAGCCACGCTCCTGCCAGCACGGCTATTATCGCACAAGCCACTGCACTCCAGCGCAGCAAGCTCACCACAATCCCCTTTCTTGAAGGAGTGGGTGCAAGCATGGCGTTGATTTCCTCATCGCTGAAATCATAAGCACCGGTCGTAAAGCTACGAAACAGCTCTTGATACGCAGCCCATTCAGCAGGCACATCGTCGGCTCTGTCAAAGTATTCCGAAAGCGTTTGCTCTTCGGCTTCCGTGCTCTGCCCTTCAAGAAACTTTTCAAGAAGCAATGCTTTATATTCGTTTTGTTTCATAACTTGACTCCTTTCATTTGATTTAGTAGTTGCATTCTTGCTTTACTTATCATACCGCGCACTGATGATTCCGTGGTGCCTATAATTTTTGCGATGTCGGCATACGACAAGTTTTCCACATTGCGCATACGGATGATGGCTCGTTGCTTATCGCTCAGCAAGCGAATGCCTTGTTGCAAATTCTGCAAATTCTCCTGCTCCACCAGTTGCTTTTCCGGGTTCCCTGTCCCAGCAACTGATTCTGCCCTATCGATGCCGACGCAGGATTTGGCATCGCGCAATATGTTGAGGGAAACGTTTTTGCAAACCACCGATGCCATATTCCTCATTTTTGTGGCATCGGGTATCCGGTCTTTTGCCAACCATAGTCTGACAAGAGTTTCTTGCGCAGCATCTTCAGCACTGTCAGCATCGCCCAGATAGTGCTTTGCCTGACTGAGCAAGTGGCTCCGCAGATGCTCTGCTTCTGTGATAAACTCTTGTATCTCCATCGTCGTTTATTTTGCGTTTCTATTATAATAACACGAAACGCGCCCTTTCGCTACGCAAAAACTAAACTTTTATCAAAAAAAAGATGCCACCAACAGTGTGGCGGCATCTTTAATATAAAGTGTTTTAATTATTTCGCTGTGAAAGATTATTCAGCAGGTGCTTCTTCTGGAGCAGCTGCGAGGAAATCAGCGAGGTCTTCTGCCTTAAATTCCTTGATGTAAGCATAGTGGCCAGCAACAGTGCCTTCAGCGTAGCGAACATATACGTTAGCGCTCTTAGCGAAGAGTTCTGGAGCACGGGTAGCGTCGTCGAGGATAAGGAGCGACATGATGATTTCTGCTGTCATTTCGTAGAGGCGGCGTGCCAAGAAGTCGTGGAGGTCGTTGTTGCCAGCTGCCTTCACATAGTTGATAGCGTCTTCATACTTTTCTACCATCTTAGCCACACGGTCTTTCAATGCTTGCAGTTCAGGAGCCACTTCTTTTTCGAGCATTTCCTTGATGATGCCAAGGTAAGTGCCGTTGGTCACATAGCGAATAGCCGCAACCACTTGAAGTTGGGTAGTACCTTCGTAGATAGAGAAGATACGAGCGTCGCGGAACAAGCGTTGGCACTTGTATTCCATGATGAAGCCCGAACCACCGTGAACCGAAATAGCATCGTAAGCGTTTTGGTTGGCGTATTCAGAGTTCATACCCTTTGCCAGTGGAGTGAACGCATCGGCAAGGCGAGAATAAAGCTTCATTTCCTTGCGCTCTTCTGGAGTGAGCGTGCGGTCGCGAGCGATGTCTTCGAGTGCCTTGTAGATATCAACGTAGCGAGCGGTTTGGTAAAGAATTGAACGGCCTGCGTCGAGTTTTGCCTTCATGCGGCTGAGCATGTCGTAAACGGCTGGGAAGTTGATAATCTTCTTACCGAATTGAGCGCGTTCTTTAGCGTAAGCGAGAGCTTCGTTGTAAGCTTCTTGCTCCACACCCACTGATTGAGCAGCGATACCGAGGCGAGCACCGTTCATCAATGCCATCACATATTTGATAAGGCCGAGGCGAGTGCTACCGCAGAGTTCTGCCTTTGCGTTCTTATAGGTAAGTTCGCATGTTGGTGAACCGTGAATACCGAGCTTGTGCTCAATGTGGCGAACATCTACGCCGCCGTCACGCTTGTCGTAGATAAACATTGACAAGCCACGACCGTCCTTAGTGCCTTCTTCAGAGCGAGCGAGCACCAAGTGAATATCAGAGTCGCCGTTGGTGATGAAACGCTTCACACCGTTCAAGCGCCAGCAGTTGTTTTCTTCATCGAAAGTGGCTTTGAGCATCACGCGTTGGAGGTCGGAACCTGCATCAGGTTCGGTCAAGTCCATCGACATGGTTTCGCCAGCAGAGATGCGAGGAATGTATTTTTGGCGTTGTTCTTCGCTACCAAATTCGTAGAGTGTGTCGATACAGCTTTGGAGGCTCCACACATTTTGGAAACCAGCGTCGGCAGCTGAAATGATTTCACTCAACATTGAGAATGTGGTGTTAGGAAGATTCAAACCACCGTAGCGGCGAGGCATCGACACGCCCCAAAGGCCAGCCTTGCGGGTAGCGTCGAGGTTCTCGTAAGTTTTGCTTGCATAGATCATGCGACCGTTTTCCAAGTGAGGACCTTCGAGGTCAACATCCTCAGAGTTTGGTTCGATGATGTTGGCAGCAACATCGCCTGTGATGTCGAGAATACGCTTGTAGTTTTCGATAGCGTCCTCATAGCATACAGGAGCATCGGCAAACTTGTCTTTATCTTCGTAATTACGTTCCTTGAGATCAACAATTCGCTTCATGAGCGGATGGCTCAAGTGGAATTCAATTTCAGGATGATCAGTATAGTAATTAGCCATAACTGTAATATTAAGCTTTAGTTCTTTATTAAATGTTTAAATCTTAAGAAGCTGGAAGTTAATTTTGAAGTTAAGAAGTTATGAAGTTAAGAAGTTAAGACGAATGTCTTTTTGCTTGTAACTTCAACACCTGTTGCTTGTTATAAATCATCTTGGCTTGTCGCAACATTATTTATAATTGCTTTACAATAGCCATTGAGCAGTTTACTTGTTTCTTCAATCAGTGAGCGCATCTTATCAAAATCATTTGGTTTGAGAAACTCCAAATCCCTTGAGAGAATATGATAATCTCTACATTCTTCCAAACTTCCTTGAGCGATATTGAAGAATCGCAATTTATCGGATTTCCCGATTTTCTTGTACCCTTCCGCAATATTCGCTTCTATTGAAACTGCGGCTCTACGAAATTGAGAAGTAAGACCATATTTCTCGTCTGTTGGAAATTGGCGTGTAACCTTATATACGAAAAGCACAAAAGCATGGGCTTTTTGCCAAACTTGAAGATTTTCGAAACTGTAAGTGACAGCCATAATCAAAAGGTATTGTCTTAACTTCTTTAACTTCTTAACTTCTTAACTTCTGATTCAAGTATTACTTTGAATTTTGCTTGTAATACTTGATGAGTTTTGGAACCACTTCTTCCACAGTGCCATTGATCACGTAGTCGGCAATCTTGTTGATTGGAGCATCTGGGTCGTTGTTGATTGAGATGATGATACCAGCCTCTTGCATACCAGCGATGTGCTGAATCTGGCCAGAGATACCGCAAGCGATATACACCTTTGGGTGAACGGTAACACCAGTTTGACCCACTTGGCGATCAGCTGCCACCCAGCCAGCATCAACTGCAGCACGAGATGCGCCCACTTCGCCGTGGAGTTCTTTTGCGAGGGTGAAGAGTTGGTCGAAACCTTCCTTGCTGCCCACGCCGTAGCCACCAGCCACTACGATTGCCGCACCTTTGAGGTTGTGCTTAGCGGCTTCCACGTGGCGGTCGATAACCTTAACCACGAAGTCGGTGGTTGGAACATATTTTGCTACTTCTGGGTAAACCACCTCGCCCTTAGCCTTGCCTTCGTAAATTGCTTTCTGCATTACGCCAGAGCGTACGGTTGCCATTTGTGGACGGTTTTCGGGGTTGACGATAGTAGCCACAATATTGCCGCCAAAAGCAGGACGAATCTGATAGAGCAGATTGTCGTAGTGCTTCTTGGTCTTGATGTCATCGTATTCGCCGATTTCAAGTTCGGTACAGTCGGCGGTAAGACCGCTGAAAAGTGAAGAAGAAACGCGTGGACCGAGGTCACGGCCAATCACAGTTGCGCCCATGAGGCAGATTTGTGGCTTTTCTTCCTTAAAGAGGTTCACCAGCACTGAGGTGTGAGGGGCTGAAGTGTAGGGGAACAAGCCTTCAGCATCGAAAACGTGGAGTTTGTCAACACCGTAAGGGAGAATTTGGTCTTCCACCTTACCCTTAATATCAGTACCAGCTACAACAGCTTCGAGCTCCACACCAAGTTCGTTAGCCAATTTGCGGCCCTTGGTGAGTAATTCTTGAGATACTTCGGCAACAGTAGTGCCTTCAATCTCGCAATATACAAATACGTTATTCATTGTCGTTGTGTACTACTATTAACCAATAATTTTTTCTTCCAATAATTCTTCAATCAAGCCAGCAATGTCTTCATCGCTGCTGGTGAGTGTCTTGCTTTCCTTGGCTTGGAACACGATGTTCTTCACGGTCTTCACCTTTGTAGGCGAACCGCTCAAACCGCACTGTTGTGGGTCGCCGTCCACGTCAGCCACGCTCCATTCGTTGAGTGTGAGGTATGGACGCTCGTTGTAAAGTTCTTTCCAAGGTTCTTCGCCAGTGCGCTCCATTGGGCAAGTGGCGTATTTGTATTTCATCACCAGCTTAGCGTTGCATGGGCGGCAAGGAGCTGCGCTACCGTTCACTGTGATTACAACTGGAAGTGGAGCTTCCACTGTTTCCACACCACCATCAATCATGCGGCGAATAGTGGCAACGCCATTTTCCACCTTGAGGATTTCTTCGGCGTAGGTCACTTGGTTCAAACCGAGCTTTTGAGCCACCTGTGGACCCACTTGGGCAGTGTCGCCGTCGATAGCCTGACGGCCACCAATCACGATATCAACAGGCTTTTCAGTGCTAATTTTCTTGATGGCTGTGGCAAGGGCGTAGCTGGTTGCCAATGTGTCGGCACCAGCGAAAAGGCGGTCGGTAAGCAACCAGCCTGTGTCGGCACCGCGGTACAAACCTTGACGAATAATTTCACCTGCACGTGGAGGACCCATGGTGAGCATACCGATAGTGGAACCAGGATGCTGCTCCTTCAAGCGAAGGGCTTGCTCCAATGCGTTTAAATCTTCAGGGTTGAAGATAGCAGGAAGTGCCGCACGGTTGATAGTGCCGTCGGCCTTCATAGCATCTTTGCCAACATTGCGGGTATCGGGCACCTGCTTAGCCAGCACAATGATATTCAAACTCATAATTTGTTGTTTAGTATAATTTTAATTTGTTATTTCAGAGTTGCAGTATCGCTTTGAGAGGAAATAGCTCCCAAAACGGCACAAAAACTATGCAAAATTACACAAAAACGAGCAGAATACCAAAGCATTAATCGCTATTAAAATTTATTAATAAACCATTCAGATTACGCAAAAGAAAAATACATTTATGACAACTTCCCCACAAATAATAACATTCCTTAACAAAATCACGCGGGCTTATCACTCAATTTTGCTTGAAATTACAGGAGTTGGATTGGTGCGAAGAACTCTGGTAAGTGGAAGTTTGGCTTTTCTGATTTGATTGGTGCCCATGAAAGGTAATGTGGGTGGGCGGCTTTTCCTGCGCATTTGTAGAAATTTCCAGAAATGTGCGAGGGCCTGACTTCGTCACTCAAAAAACACGTATTTTATAACTGGTTGATAAGCAATATTTTGTATCTTTGCGTCACCTTATATTGGGTGACGCAAAAGGTATTTTAACTATGTTTATCAGAAAGAAAAGACATCGTTCCGGCAATATCGGAGTTATAGTTGTCGAGAAAATCGGTGGCAAGATGAAGGAACTTGCCACAATTGGAGTTGCATATAATGTGCGAAGATAAAGAACGAAAGTCAGAAAGTGAAAGACTGGATACAGGAACAGCCTAAGCTAGACTGCCAGATGGTTGAATATGACAAAGGAGGGGGACGTCGTCTCCTGGTCGGCTATACAGATGACCGTGCAAAGAAAGATGCCTATAACCGAGAGAAGGG
>OCLL01000076.1_pt1 | contig 24526 bp, 19 predicted proteins | sample 1538931 | NCBI WGS metagenome assembly OCLL01 (sample SAMN03418270, study PRJEB22391) | human gut metagenome | biome: human-gut; feature: organic feature; material: feces | host: Homo sapiens | place: Tanzania | collected 2013-01 | reverse complement strand
AACTTCCCGGATAACACCGCGAATCGAGGCGCCGGATTGGTGTCCTCGGAAGTTGAACCATGGGAAAGAAACATTACATCGCTCAAAAATTTCAAAGGTAAATGGGAGGATATGTTGGATAAGTCCACGCCTGTACCTACTCCATGCACGAAAGAGTATGAAAAGGTCGGCGTATTCGAAGGAGCGGCTTACCAAGACAAAGGAATGTACAGACCATATCAGGATTGCCTGATGAGAAGCGACAAACCTTTCTGTCCGGTATGTACAAGAGAGATAGAAAGAATGCTTGAACATCATTGCAGGTAAGACTTTCGGCATTCGAATCGCATTGTGTTCCCTGCAACCGGTACATTGCGTTGAACGATACAGGTATCACAGGAAATGTTTCTTTATTCTTCTTTTGCGGATTGAGGCTTGTCGGTACCTGTCAACTGATGGCGGAACATGTAAAGGTAATAATATGCCATGAAAAGCACTCCGAGCATTATGTCTCCTATGTTCAGTCCTCTCATACCGAAAAAGAGTATCGGAATAAACAAGCTGCCTGTTCTGCCAAGGGCGTAGAGGTTCACTCCCGTGCCGTGTCCGTTCCATATAAGGAGGCATGCGTAAACGGTAAGTGCGGCAAGCAGAGACAGGAAGACGTAGTATAAGATGTTTGCTTCAAAGAAGAACAGCAGGTTCTCTTTCCAGAAATAGAAAGAGGCGGGAAGGTTATCGCCTTTCAGGAATGCCGTAATCGAATCTTGAAAAAACAGTCCCGCAAGACCGTATAGCAATAGGAAAAGTGCGTTGGCAAGAGATAAAACCAATGGTAGTTTCACCCTCCAAGTCGAATACATGTCTTTATTCTTCGGATAACGTACGACTTTCGGAAATTGCAAGCCGCCTTGTTGCTTTTTATCTGTCATATCGGTGTGTTTTGTCTGCAAAATTAGCCATAATATTACGTATTACGCTCGCTTCGCTTACTCCTTTGGCGGGTTTGTCGTCTGCATTGCCTGCATATCGAAAATTTTTCTTCGACTCATACATACCATAAGTACGCTTCTGCCCGATAGATATACGAGAAAGGCTATCCAAAGTGCATTGTTGCCGAATGTTTCACGCAATCCGAAAAACAGTCCGAAAAACAGGGCTGTTGCAATGAAGATTGCATTCCTCATCAGGCGGGTTTCTGTCATGCCTATCAATATTCCGTCATATAAGAAAGCCACGCAACCGCACAAAGGAATGAAAAGCGTCCATATAATATAATCCCGACTTGCATCGAGAACGTTTTGTTGATTTGTAAGTATGGAAAGTATGTTGTTTCCGAAGAAAGCATACATCAAAGTGAAGAAGGCACTCAATATAACGCCCCATAGGAGAATGTGTTTGACGCATTTACTCAAATTCTTTCCGTCTCCTGCCCCCTTAAAGCGTCCGCAGAGAGCTTCGGAAGCGTATGCAAAGCCGTCCATGAAGTAGGAAAAAAGTGTGAAAAACTGCATAAGCAAGGTATTCACGGCAAGCAGAGGATAGGGCATGGCGGAGGAAGCAATGGTGAAGTATGTCGTAACGGCAATTATGCATAAGGTTCTGAGGAATATGTCGGCGTTTGCCTTGAAGAACAGGGAGAGTTCCTTCTTGTTAAGAGTTGCTTTCCAATCTGCAAATTTCGACAAATGCCCGTACTTCCTGTACCAAAGGAAAAGCGTGGTCAACAAACCGCCCCACTGTGCAATCAGCGTTCCTGCCGCCACTCCTTTTATGTGCATTTGCATGTGGATTGCCAAGACGAAACTGAAAACTATGTTAAGTATGTTTATCAGTATCGAAATCCACATCGGTGTTTTTGAATCCTGCATTCCGATGAACCAACCCTTGATTGCATACATGCCCAAGGTTGCCGGAGCTGCCCAAATGCGTATGTAGAAGTACTGCATCGCCAAATCGCCGAGAGAATTTTTGTCTTCTATGCACAGAAGTGCCACCGTGCCGATGGGCTTCTGCAAAAGAATGAGACCGAGCGAAACAATGAGGGCTATGAAACATGCCCTCATCAAAATGTTCATTTGTTCTCTCTCGTCCTTTGCCCCGTACGCTTGGGCTGTGAAGCCGCTTGTCCCCATTCTGAGGAAGCCGAAGTTCCAATAAATGACATTGAAAATCATCGTTCCTATCGCTACGGCTCCTATATAGTCTATTCCCTCTTGCACATCTATGTGTCCTACGATTGCAGTGTCCACCATACCGAGCAGAGGCACGGTTATGTTCGTTATGATGTTGGGAATGGCAAGGCGGAGGATTTGTTTGTTCATCGCGTACGGCTTCCGACTTTATCTTATCTTTTGAAGATGTTCATGTAATACTTCCAATGCCAAACGATGTGGATTATCGCTATGATGGTCATTGCTATGCCGAACTCCACATGGAGTTTCAAAATCGTTCCGAGCCACTGCATGCCGAAATGGTAGTTCAACTGTATGGCGAGAAGGAAGCCCAGCAGACAGGAAACCAAGCAGGTTATCAGCAATATACTGTTCCATATCTTGCGATGGGTCATCTTCTTTATCTTGCCGCCTTTCATGAGGGCGAAAGTAAAGAAATAGGCACACAGACAGATAAGACTGATGGTTATGACGCTGTACGGCTTCGCTTTATTCGTCTGCGGTGTCGGTGCTTGTTCGATTACAGGAGTTTCCTCAGGGTTTTCTTCGATTATGACCTCTTCTTCAAAGTCTTCCATGCGTTGTTGTTCCTTTGCTCCTTTGTTTTGGTCAACGGTTTCGGTCGTTTGCTTACCTGTTTGCAAATCAGACTTTGAACGAATCGGCGTTTCATTTTTTTCTTTCGCCGTTTCATTTTTTTCTTTCGGCGATTCGTCGGCGTCTTTCTTCGTTTCGTTTTTCACGTTCTCCAAGATGGCGGAATCACAATAGCCGTCCCCATTCTCATCTGTAAACCTGCCGCATGCCCCTTGGCAATTCACCTTACCTCCGAACGGACATTGTGCATGAAGTCCGCCTGCGAAAACGAGCAAACAAAGCATGCTCAATCCGATACTCCAAAATGTTTTCATGTTACTTTGTGTTGTTCTCGCTGCAAAAGTAATACATTTTTACAAGAAGCCACACAATCGCAGACTTACAACTTGAACCCGGGTTTCAATGCATATCTCTTTTCCCGAACAGCCGTTTTGTCTTTGCAGCTTGGAGATTGTTGAAAATATGCGGCTAATCGGCTTGGGTGAAGCGATGGTTCGCTTTCTTGGAGAAGCGTTTGAGTGATATGGAATGGTCTATGTTCAGAATGACTCCCACTGAGAAAGAGAGAAAACCGTTGCGTACTACTTTCTCGAAGCCCGGGCGGTCGCCTGTTATGCGGTTTTGCCGGAATATTTGTACATAAAAGTCCGACGAACAAGCTTTGGCTATCTTCTGACGGTACATTGCACGGAGGTAATATTGGTTTGCTCTTTCAAAAACCAAACCTTTGGTATTCGTGGAGAAGTTATTGAAATGCGGACTGCCGAGAAGGCTGACGAAGTCTTCGCTGTCATAGAACGCAAACTTGATATTCAATTTCTTGTACGATGCTTCTATGTACGGATAGTATGCCCAACCTTCGTTAAACGGCATAAGGGTGATTTCGGACAGGGATTTGTAATAAAGGAAATCGCAACCGGATGTGATATGGAAGTGCTTGCCTATATGCCTTGTGAGTTTCAGCCCCAAGGAAAGGTTAATCCATGACTCGACAGTGAAATCTTCGCTCAGGTTTTCGCCGCCGAGGTGCTGCACAAGAAAGGAAAGAGGAAGGGCAAGTTCGGATTTGTCGTTATCGAAGAGTATTCTGCTTCGGGAACTTATGCCTAAGGTGAATGCCTCTTGGTGAATATCGTTCGCAAAGACGAAACTCTGCCAGTTGAGCCATATATCGGAACGATTATACTTTGTGTTTATCCGCAGTTGCAAGCCTGCCTCGGGGTCGGAAGCAAAGGTGTTTTCAACGTTATAAAGAGGCTCCGGCAGGAAATGGGAGTTTCGGTTCTCTATGTTGCCGAAAGTCAGCGATGAATTCGGGGTTATGAACCATACTGCCCTGAAATAGGGCATCAAATGCAATCCGCTTGAATACTGATAACCTTTCCAATCGGGAAGATTGGCATAAACCATGCACGGATAGCGTTCCGCTCCGTGGAAACGCAAGGCAGAGAGACCTGCTTCGATGAAAAGATTATTGCTTATACCGTAGGAAAGCGTCGGTGTGAGGCGAAAACCCGGCAGAGTATAGCCTGCGGTTTTCACTCCCGTGTATTCGTTATCGACAAAGAAGTCTTGGTTATGTATATTGAAGAGCAGTTGTTTTTCTTCGGGCTTGGAGGTATCTGTTTTGCAAGAAAAACCATCATAAACGAACTGTGCCGAAACTTCAAACGCCGAAAAAACAGGCAGAAGCAAAAAAACGAAAATCAAAAGGCAAAATCCGAAAAGTTTCATTCGGCGTATGGTGATTTTTCTTTGTCGTTTCGGCAAAACAGCATCGGAAATACCTACTTGGTTTCTTCGTTTTTATTCTCGGCTTTTCGCAAAGCCTCCTTTACTTCGCTGTCGTCTTTCTTCGCTTTCATGGCTTTTTTCTTCTTTTCGGCAGCTCGTTTGTCGTCTTTGGCTTTTTGTTTTTTCTTCTTTTCCAACTCTTTTTTCTTCTTCTCGACCTTCTTGGTCTCTTCTTTCAATCGTTTCTCTTTTTCTTTTTCGAGCTTCTTTTCTTCTTTGCTCAACTTCCTCTCAGGTGCCTTTACCTTATCCTTTTTCGCATTATCATTGTCGGAAACGACGGCTTCGGTTTCATCTTCCTGCACTACATTCCAATCCTTGGGTACGAACTCTTCTTCCACTACAACCATATTCTCCTCTGCCAAAGGTTTGTCTATCTTCAACGACTTCAAAATGCTTTCAATCTCCTTTCTACCTTCCGGAGTGTCCGCTCCGTAGAACTCGATTGTGTAAGTATAGCCGTTATCCACCAAACCATAAATTCCTCCGCGGTAACTGTCCGTCAGATGCGTGTTCGTATAGACGAGCAATTCGGCATTCATTTTGCCGAGTTTTGCATTGCGAACCTCATCTATCTGCATGTATTCGAAGGTTGCCTTATTACTGCGTTCGGAAGCAAGAGTGGTTATCTTGCTTGTGGGTTCCGCTACGTGACGGGTGCAGTTTATCTCCACGAAAGCGACGTCGTTTTGTTTTTTAAGCCTCAATCCGAAATCTCCCATCTTCTTTCCGAGCTTTGTCGCAAGCCAATCATCGGGTACGACGAGGCTTATGTTTTCCCTTGTCAAAGAATGTCTGCCGCTTTGTGAGAAAAGATTGCCCGCAAAGCCGGACAAAACAAAAAATACCACCGTAAAAATGTGTCGGATTTTCATATCGAATATTCTGAATTGCTTTTCAAATTAGTGTTCACGCTGCAAAAGTACTCATTTATTGTCATTCTGCAAAACAACACGGCATACGAATTAGATGTTTTTCCCTTTCCACGGAACGAAAACTGTTTGAAAATTCGTAATTTTGCGGCTCGAATCGGAGAAACGACATAAGAGAATAGTAAAACATCATATAATGGGAAGAGCATTTGAATACAGAAAGGCGAGAAAGCTCAAACGCTGGGGCAATATGGCGAGAACGTTCACTCGTTTGGGCAAGGAAATCGAAATTGCGGTAAAGGCGGGCGGTGCAGACCCCAATGCCAACCCTCGTTTGAGGTTGCTGATACAGACGGCGAGGAACGAGAACATGCCGAAGGACAATATCGATAGGGCAATAAAGAGAGCCGTCTCCAAAGATACGGCAGACTATAAAGAAGTGGTATATGAGGGTTACGGACCTCACGGAATAGCCGTCCTTGTGGAGACTGCAACCGATAATCCTACGAGAACGGTTGCCAATGTGAGGGCAGCATTCAACAGGGGTAACGGTTCACTCGGCACATCGGGCATGTTGGATTTCCTTTTCGAGAGAAAATGCAACTTCAAGGTCGCAATGAAGGAGGGAATCGACATGGAGGAATTGGAATTGGAGCTTATAGATTACGGAGTGGACGAATGTTTTGCCGATGGAGACGAAATATTCATCTATGCCGACTTTTCGGCTTTCGGACCTATCCAAAAGTATCTCGAAGACCACGGTTTTGAAATCAAATCGTTCAGTTTCGAACGCATTCCCAACGATATGAAGGAACTGACTGCCGAAGAGCAGGAGGATGTAGAGAAGTTGGTAAATCGTTTGGAGGAAGACGATGACGTTGTGAACGTTTTCACGAATATGAAGTAAAGTTACATTGAAGTTTTTCACTTATTCGAGTCCTCGGAACGTTGTTTCCGAGGACTTTTTTCTTGTTTTGTTCCATCTTATCTTCGTATGTCTCTGGCAACGCGAAACCCTGTTCCGATACCTATGCTTTCGTCTCCGCAGCCTCGGCGATGGGTGTTCATCATAACCTTGTGATCGAAATTGAAACAGCCGCCACGGTTACATTTTCCCAAGCCTTCTTTCGGTCCTTTGGGATTATCTTTCGGGCTTTCCTTATAGTAATAAATTCCGTAGTTGTCGCTGCACCATTCCCAAGCGTTTCCGCTCATGTCGTATATGCCAAGCTCGTTCGCTTGCTTCGTTCCGACGGGGTGTGTGCTTGCTTCGGAGTTTTCATAACACCAACCGACTTCAAAGGGATTGTCGCTTCCGGAGTATTTATAGCCCATGCTTTTTACTCCTCCGCGGGCAGCAAATTCCCACTCGGCTTCCGTCGGCAGTCGTCCGCCGATCCATTTTGCATAATCCGTTGCTTGTTGCCATGAAACATTGACAACAGGGTGGTCGTCCTGCCAACCGAACAGCGGTTCCTTAGGCATGTTTTGTCCTGTCTGCTCGCAGTAGCGGCGATACTCCGCAACGGTTACTTCGTATGCCGATATTTCGAAAGAAGAAACCCTTACGCTGTGTGCTTCCTCATCTGGGTAGCAATCTTCCTCTCCTCTATTGCAGCCCATCATGAAACTGCCGCCCTCAACCCTTACCCACTTTATGTCCTTGTCCCTTTGAGCCAAGCCGCATAGAGTCATGGTTGAAAGAAACAGTAAAAAAACAAAACGAAATCTCTTCATCATGAAGACGTTTCCCTTATTTGTACTTGCGAGCCGTTGCTATGATTTCCTCTTCTTTATCCACAATGCCGTTTCTCATCAAGAACTTTCCGTTACACATCACGCTGTCGATACATCTCGTATCGGCAGAATAAACAATGTTGGAAATGATGTCATTATTCGGCACAAGTCTCTCGTTATCGAGTTTTACAATCAGAATATCCGCCAAAGCACCTTCTTCAATCCTGCCTGCGTTCAATCCCATGGCTCTCGCTCCGTTTTGGGTCGCCCAACGCATGACCTCTTCCGCCTTCCCTGCCGTAGGGTTCATGTAATGAATCTTAGCAAGCAGCGAAGCAAATTTCATTTCCTCCATCATCGAGAGATTATTGTTCGATGAATTGCCGTCCGTTCCCAATGCTATTCTGCAACCTTTTCGCATTACGGCTTCCGAATCGAATACGCCGGAAGCGAGTTTCATATTGGAACAAGGGTTATGCACAAGCGTTGCCTTGCTTTCGGCAAGCAACTCCATGTCCCGCTCATTGAGATGAACGCAATGGGCAACCAATGTTTGCTCATCGAGAACTCCCAAATCATAAAGGTATTCCACCGGCGTTTTACCGTGTTGTTGTAAGCAATCTGCCACTTCCTTTTCCGTCTCTGCCAAATGCGTATGGAACAAAAAGCCGTGTTCTCTTGCCAATTCAAAGCTCCTGCGATACAATTCGCTGCTGCATGTATATACCGCATGAGGGGCAATGCCTATGGAGACCAAAGAATTTTCGTCTTTGCGGAAATTCTTTGCGAAATCCGATTTCTGCTTTATTACCTCTTCACCCAAAGAATCCATCAGGCAGATTCCGACATCGGCTCTTATGCCCATACTTCGAGCAGCTCTCACGACAGCTTCGTTATGCCAATACATATCCGCAAAGAACACCGTTCCGCTCTTTATCATCTCCAATATGGCGAGACGTGTTCCGTTATAAATATCCTCAGGTGTCAGTTCGGCTTCCCTTTTCCATATATTGTTCAACCAATCGAACAAAGGCTTATCCTCGGAGTAACTCCTCAACAACGCCATTGCCGCATGAGTGTGCATATTGTAGAAAGCAGGAATGACAGCCTTGTCTTCGGCGTTCACAATCTCCGCTTCGCCGTCTTCGATGCCTTTCGCTTTTTTGCGGATAATGTTATCCTCAATCAACAAGTCCTGTTCGATGCCGTCAATCAGTGCATTCTTAATCAATGTCTTCATATGCGTATTATTTTTTACCTATATATGAAATGAAATCCAAATCGAAAGAAAGTGAAATGTAAGGTGTGATTATCCATTTCTTGGCTGTGGGAATTGCCCAACCGCCGGGGAGTTCGTCTCCTACCTTATACCCCTCTGCAAGCACGGTATATTGAGCCATCTTCACTCCGATAGAAAGATGAAAGAAGTCAAGGAACTTATAAGACGGACCTAAATAGAAGTTCTTGAAAAGATTGTTGCCTCCGAATCCCACATATATTCCCAAATCCTGCGTAAACTTCTCTCCGTTCTTCGTTAAATCCAAAAGCATTACCGAAGCACCCACCACCAAATCAAAATCCACCGTTCCTGCATTGGCGTTCTCTATAAAGTTCTTGTACTCTTTGACTTGGTCTTGACCTTGGTTTTGCTTTATTCCCCTCGGTCTGATAATCCAGTCCGGCATAGGAGAAAAGTGCATTGCCAATCCCTGGATTACTCTCACTTTTTTCTTTCTGCCCGTAGCCCTTTCCACCTTTGCCTCCGCCTCTTCGGCACGTTTCTTTGTGTATTTCAATTCCTCCTCACGCTTCAAAATCACTATCTGAGCCTCTTTCAACTGCTCGCGAAGCGTATCCGACATCATGAAATACTTATCCCGTTCCGCCGACATCTGCTTCAACTGCATGTCCTTGGTGGAAATATGATTTTCCTTTTCGTTTATACTCTTCTGCAAAAGCGAAATTTCTTTGTCCTTTCCCTCGATACTCGCATTCTTAGCCTCCACCAGACCCTCAATCTTCGCTTTGTCCACATTGGAACTGCTTATAGCCTCCTTATATACCTGTTCCTTCTCGGCAAAAAGAATTTCCTTTTGCTGCAATATGCGGATTTTCTCCTCCAACAAAGCATTCTTCTCGCTCAACTGCTTGTTTATCTCATTATTCACCACAGTCAGAGTATCATTCATGAGATGCAACTCATTGTTGCGGCGTTTCAAAACATCTATACTTCCTTTCAAATTCACAATCTCCCCACGCAGGTTCTCCACCTCCAACTGCAAAGCCGTGTATTCGAACTCCAAACTATCCTCGCTGTAAATCTGCTGCCCGCACACGAAAAACGACGTCGATAACATGCAACAAAAGAACAATACTCTCAAAATATATTTCAACATAACAATTCCATGAATTTTCCGAACCCCGTTCACTAACGAAATCCTCGGCAAAGATACGTCTTTTTAGCCTTTTCCCACCCCGGAAAAAGCGAAAAACAAAAGCAACAACAAAACGTCCCGTGATGAAACGCCGTTACGGAAAAACAGAACGGCGTTTTACGAAATTCTTTCGGCGATTCATTTCGGCGAAACGCCGTTTGGGTTTTATGTGTTTGGCAAGGTACGGAAAGAGAAAGGAAGGTAAGCCTGCACGATTGTTCCTGCTTCAAATAAAACGATATGTTTTCGACAGCTCAAAGCAAACCGATTTTCCCATAATCAAACGAGAAATCAATAACGCATGGCTTTGCAGACTTGATGCAGGCAGTATGGAATGTATTTTCAATTTCGGAAAGTACCAAATAAAGAGCTGCAATTCCGAGAGTGTATGTTTCATCATCCATGACGAGAGCGATTTCGTCATAACGGGCGGCAGTGATGATTTTGTGCTGAGAGTTTACACTATAAGCAACGATTGCATAATTACTGTGTATCCTTATCTCGGCAGCGAAGCCAATGCAGGTTTGTCTTGGTTCTCTTTAATGACATCAAACGACATGAGAAAAGAAATAAGAACCATGCTGATTTATGCATACGAGCAACTCGACTTGGTAATCCGCAATCGAACTCTGATGGAATACGAAAAAATTGTGCTATATCTTCTTATTCATATCTCCTTGCTATTTTACAACGGAACAGGAAAGGTCGGGAACAAGACAAGCTGCCAATCATTCGAACTGATTAACCGGTTCTTTGAACTGACCAAAAATAAAGATGCCTTGCTTCACAGAAATACATGATGCTGTGAGGAATACTAATAAATACAATACTGGTCGCTCCCTACGCGGGAGCGTGGATTGAAACCTATTTGGTCATGCGAAAATCCTTTCTTATTTTCGTCCGAAGTCTGCGGGGATTTCACCCCAACTTTGCGTATCCCACTTTATTATTTCGGTTGTATATGTATTTTCCTGCAACCATTTTTCTGCTCTTGCTATGTAATCGAAAAGGTCTTTGTTCTTTTCGTTGCGTTCCATCTTGGTTTTGCATTTCTTCTGCTCCACCCATTTTATGGCATTGACACTGTCGGTATATAGCGGTTGGGGAAGCCCGCGACGTTTAAGGTAGGACAAACCATGGACAATGCCGAGGAATTCGCCTATGTTGTTTGTGCCGTGCGGGTGTTTGTAATAGAAAATAGTCTTTCCCGTTGCCACATAAACACCTCTGTATTCCATCACCCCGGGGTTGCCGCTGCATGCTGCATCTGTGGCTATGCTGTCGGTTATAGGCAGATATGACGTGAGTGAAGTCTGCTTTCGTTGCGGCGTTACCTGCTTTCGGTAAATGAACTTATCTGGAGATTGCTTGAATGCTTCCCTTGCCTGCGTCAGTGTCTCGAAAGATTTGTATTTTGCACCGTCATATCCGAATACGGATTGTTTGCAATCGTCCCAATTATCGAATATACCTTGTTTTCTGCCTTTCCAAACTACGTAATATTTGCTTTTTTTTGCCATGTCTTTATCTTATCAGTGTTATGTCGCCGCCTTCTTTGTATGTCTTGCCACCGAGACAACGCACTTCCAAGCTGTAAAAATATACAGCCGCATCACATTGCCTGCCTTTGTACGTTCCGTCCCAGCCTTCTTGCAAATCTGAGGTGGCAAATACCTTTTCGCCCCAACGGTCGAATACTTCAAAGGTGAAATTCTCGATTTTCTCTCCGACGACAAAGAGAACATCATTCTTTCCATCGCCGTTCGGCGTGAATATATTGGGAACATATATGTCAGGTCTGCCACAATTTATCACCTCGACCTCAACAAGAACGCTGTCCTCTGCCTTACAACCGTATCCGTCGCTGACGGAAACATGGAAAAGAGTACTTTGATACATCGTTGCCATGGTTGAAGAGGAATGAGACGACGTAAGATTTTCGGCAGGCGACCATGTATAACGCATTCCCGCAATATGTGTGGAGGAAAGTCGGACTTCCTGACCATCGAATACTCTTTCAGGCTCGGCACTTGCCGAAAAGTTCTCGAACAAGTCCGTATGGGTAACGATAATCGTACTTTGTGTTCGACAATTATTGGCATCAGTCAATGCCAAAACGTATTCCCCGCAACAGGCTTCGCTTATGTCCTTGTCCGTTGCCCCGTTCGACCAAAGGTATAAGTATGGCATGCTACCGCCAGAGGCAAAAGACGTGACGACCGCCCCGCAACCTTCCGGACAATTATTTTCCGTTGCGGTCAATGTCAGTTTCAATGTATCTGTATCGATTATCCGTATGGTATCCGTAATGGAACAACCCTGTGCATCGGTGAGAGTATAAATGTAATCACCGCTACAAAGACCGGAAAGTTCACCTCCTACAGCTCCGTTGTTCCATATAATGTTATAAGGTTGCACTCCTCCGGAAGGATTAAGCGAAATAGCGGCACTGCATTCGTTTTGACAATGATTGTTGGTGTACTCCGGTTCCGTAACAAGGTTATCCGGAGAATCGATTGCGAAACCGAGACTTACCGAACAACCGTTTGCATCGCTTACCGTAATGCTATAATTTCCGACGGCAAGGTTTCCGATGGAATCCAAGGCCGTACCGCTCGCTCCGTTGCTCCATTGAAAGAACAAAGGCGACGTAAAACCGCTTGCCACGACAATGGCAGAACCATTGCTTTCGCTGTTGCAACGTGTGTCATGAGTATTCACTTGAAGGAAACCGCCGTTATAGTTCATGTAAATACTGTCTTCACCGAAGCAGTTGCCTCTTCGGATACGGACATAAAGCCACGAGGAAGACGCAGTGTCAAGAGTTATCGTACCGCCTACGGCATTCACACTATCCGAAAAATTCCTTCGGAAAGATGCACTCAGAAGATAGTCGGCAGGAATACCGGACGGAAGATGCAATTCGTATGGAACGCTGCAATAGTTCACCGTATCAGGAAATTCCAACGACAATTCATCGATTTCGATTGTCTGAACGAGAGTGTCCGAACATTGAGGCGTGGAAACGATGAGCCGATAAGTCGTCGTGTTCTGCACGACTGCGTACGGATTAGGCACAACGGCACTGCTCAAACCGCTTGCAGGCTGCCAAGAATAGCTCACGGAGGATTGCGGGTAGGCGTTTATGCCGATTTGAATCAAATCTCCGGGGCATGTAACCTTGCTTTCCAATGTATCTGTATGCGAATCCAAAAGAATGATACGCTTTGTCAAAGTGTCGGAACTCCAACAAGCATCATGCTTATAAGCAATCAGCGTAATGTCGTAAATTCCGCTTTGGGCATAAACATGTTTAGGATTTACTTCTGTTGAAGTGCTTCCGTCGCCGAAAAGCCACAGGAAATCATCTCCCCGTCCGAGATTGTTCAATCGCAGAGTGTCGGGGAAGCAAACGTATTCCGGCAGGTCGAAATCAGCTACGGCATAATCGGAATGAACATTGAATTTGAATGCAACGGCATTGCAATTCGTCGAACCATTCTCCGAACTCCACACATCGACAGGGAAAACAGGGAAGCCATTGCTTCCGCCACAGCTTGCACAAACGGATTGATACAAACTGCCGTACCTGTCGAAGCGACTTGTACCTCCGTCAACGTGATCTATACCTGCATTTGCACTACTGCTCAACTCTCCGAGGAAAGTGGCATAATCCAAAGTGGAAGCGTCGGAAGAAAGCGACATAATGTAGAAATCCTGTCCGTCGGTCTGCGACTGATAAGCATCGGGCGTCGTTTGCATGTTCATTGTTCCGAAAACGGCAGGAAGATTAGGCAGATATTTGAAAAACTTTCCCCAACCGGCAGCATAAATCCTGCCACACACATCGACCGAAAAGCCCGATGGCGATATATTTATGCTGTTATCTCCTGTTCCGAAGACGGTACTGAAAATCAAACTGTCGATTGCAGGAGTGAATTTGGCTATGAACTGCCCGCTGTTCGGTATGCTGTATTGTACATTATGCACAAGCGTGCTGCCGCTTGCCTTGGTCTGTCCGAAGATATGGGGATAGCCGCTGCGGTCTGTTCTTACGAAATAAGACAAATCAAAAGCCTCCGAACCGAAAAGGCTCGATGCCAACAGCTGTGAGCCATCGTATGACACCAAAGCAAGAAAAGCATCGGTCGTTCCGCCGTTATGAGAGGCGTTATACGCATTAGGAGTTGTCGGAAAGTTATTAGAAACCGTTCCTCCGGTGATATAAAGGCGATAATCCTTATCCGTATCGATGCTGAACACCGCATCATCGCCGCTGCCGCCTATATAAGAGGAAAACAACAAAGTGCTTAATGTGTAATCCAGCTTGAAAACCACCCCATCCTGTCCTCCGCCCGTCTGTGGCTGGAATGCATTGGCAACGGGAAAGTCGAAAGAAAAGGTGGAAGAACCGACATATACATTGTTTCCATCATCTGTTACAAGTTCGCCCCTTGCTCCATCGCCGTAATTGGCATATAGCGAATCATTTCCGAGATAAGTAATAAGCCTGTTGCTGTTGTACCGCTCCCGATAGTTCAACCCGTCGTTTGCACTGCCGCCTATATATGTCGAAGCCCTGAGTTGCGTTCCATCGGTCGAAAGTCTGCTGACATATAAGTCCACTCCGTGAGGAAATTGCACCGAACCATCGTATGTAACAGCCGTTCCGCCGGAAAAAAATCTTTGATATGCTCCATCGGTTGTGGGAAAATCATGGCTGCCCGTGGTTCCGAACACAATCAATTCGTTACTTCCATCGACAATCATGCTGTGCGGCATATCGCTATATGTTCCTCCGAGATATGTAGAGTAAATCAACTGCCTGCCATCGGCGGAAAACTTGCTGATTGCACAATCCCATACCCCTCCGAAACTGTCGCAGAACGCTCCCGTACTTGTCGGATAGCCTATTCCTATGACAATGGAACCGGAATAAAGGTTTCCGTAGGCATCGTATGTCGCAGTAAAGCCCCAGTTGTCCGCAACAGAACCGGAATAAGTCGAAAAAATCAACGAAGGGTCTATTATCAAATCTCTTTCACGGTCATACGTTCCGAGCTTATAGCCTATTCCCTTTCCCTTTCTTTCAAATGCTGCTTCGACCTGCCTTTTCTCTTTCCCATAAAATTGATAGGCATACGGCTTTCGCTCCGTCAACTCTCCGACCGAGAGCTTCAAGTTCAACTCCCCGCCGATTATCTCAACCTCATCGACACCTTCGTAAAGCAATTCCAAGTTTTCCGGATTTGCCCCTTCATGAAGCACGAACTCATGCTTGAAAGCACCGTTCTCGCTATAAATCCGCCAATCCACCCCATCGTAAACGTCCTTGTAAACAAGCATGGAATAAGCTGCAACATTACTTTGCCATTTCGATTTTTCGTTTCCTATGAAGTAATTGCTGTATCCCTGCATTCTTTCCGATGCCTGCGGATTGCATCTCCTCATTCCGACAGGTTGCAAAAGGAAAGCATGCTTCATATTAAGCAAAGAATCGTTCTTTTCTGCTTCATGGCTGTGCAAATGCGGCGAAGAATACACGAACAACAAGCCGTCCTCTCTTGCAAAGACGAACCCGTTGCTCATTCTCGCCATATATAACACCTTTTCGTCCCATTGTCCCTTGTTTTCCTCGAAACGCAAAGACGGTTGGGCAAAAACGCAGAACGAGACCACCGAAAGGAATAAAGCAATCAGCCGCTTCTTCATGTCATTTTCTTTTTAATCCAAGGCTTGAACTATCTTCGACACAAGCGGATGCCGCACAATATCGCAAGCACCGAGCTTTATCACCGATATTTCCCTTATATGCTGCAATCTTTCCAAAACAGGCAGCAATCCTGAGCTTTGATTCTTCGGCAAATCCACCTGTGTGCAGTCTCCCGTTATGACGAACTTGGAACTTTTGCCCATTCTCGTCAGGAACATCTTCAACTGCGGCATGGTAGCGTTCTGTGCCTCATCCAGAATGACGAAAGCCTTGTCAAGGGTTCTGCCTCTCATAAAAGCCAACGGGGCAATCTCTATGACACCTGTCTCTATCAGTTTCTCCAAACGCTGTCTCGAAAGCATGTCCCGCAGGGCATCGTAAAGCGGTTGCAGATACGGGTCGAGCTTGTCCCGCATATCCCCCGGCAAAAAGCCGAGATTTTCTCCTGCTTCAACGGCAGGACGTGTCAGAACAATCCTTTGCACCTGTTTCGATTTCAATGCACGTACAGCCAAAGCCACGGCAGTGTATGTTTTGCCACTTCCCGCAGGACCTATTGCAAAAAGCATATCATTTCTGCCTATCTGCTCGACCATCTTCCGCTGATTTTCCGTTCTCGCCCGCACCTTCAATCCGTCCTGTCCGTAAACCAACACATCCGTTTCCTCCTCCGGCAAAATCTTGCAGCCCGTCTGCACCTGCATTATCGTGTTCTCGTCCATTTCTCCCTCAATGACAAACCGTTTCAACAACTCTTCCAAAAACCTCTCGAACTCCTCTATCCCTGCCTCTTCACCGCGGATTATCAAACTCTTGTTTCTCTGCACCAAAACCACGTCAGGAAACAATATCTCCAAAAACCTCAGATTTCTTCCGTTCGTTCCAAACAACGAAAGCAAATCCAAGTCCTCCAAATTTCTTATTTTCTCTCTCATTTACCCGTTATTCTTATTTCGGTTCTTCTGTTCATGGCTCTCAAATCTTCCGAAGAATTATCCGTTATCGGCTTCGAGAAACCGTAACCCCTGCAAGACAACCTCTGCGGAGCCGTTCCCTTTTCCACAAGATAGCTTTTCACGGCTTCGGCACGCTTTTGCGAAAGTTTCAAATTGTACTCCTCTCCACCCACATCATCGGTGTGTCCGCCTATTTCCACTTTCAAATTCGGATTATTCTTCAAAAGCTCTGCCAAGGTATTCAATTCCACAAACGATTCAGCCAACAAATCGCTGCTGTTGTTGGCAAAAAATATGTTATGCAGCACAAGGCTGCTGCCAACCTCTATTCTACTTAATTCGATGTCCTTTTCAAAGGATTCTTTCCCGTCATCTGTCGCAAGAGAAAAGTTCTCCGAAAAGAACAAATAGCCTTCTGCATCGGTGGAAAAAGCATAATCGCTTCCGACAGGCAGGCATATAAGGTATTCTCCGCTCACAGGGTCGGAATAACCCGAGGAAACGATACGCGAGGTTTTCAAATTACGGATTTCAAACGAAGCTCTGACAGCTTTTTTGCTCTCCTTATCATATATTTTTCCCCGCATATATGTAACCGCAACGGGTCTTGCCTCGGCATAAAGCTCGAAAGCGTACAAATCCAAGCCGCCCCGACCGTCCGCCCGCTGACTTGCATAAACGGCATAATCGCCTGCCGCCGATACAATGAAACTGCTCTCGTCTGCCTCGGTGTTTATCGGATAGCCGAGATTGATTGGCGGAGTGAATCTGCCGTTTTCCAAGCGGGAATAGAATATATCCAAGCCGCCCATGCCGCAATGGTAGTCGGAAGAGAAGTAAAGCATTTGATTGGAGGGGTGAATGAAGGGAGACATTTCCTTTCCGGGAGTGTTTATCGCCTCTCCGCAATTCTTGGCTTTTGTCCACGTCCCGTCGTCTTTAAGATAGGAATAATATATATCGCTTTCGCCGAAACCGCCTGCCCTGTTGGATACAAAGAAAAGAGTTCTTCCATCGGAAGCAATGCTCGGTTGAGCGTCCCAAGAGGAAGAATTGACATTAGCACCGAGGTTCTCGGGCTTGCCCCATTGCGTTCCCATTCGCTCGCTTCGGTAAATATCGCAACTGCCGTGAGAATCCCCCGCCCCGCACCTCGTGAAATAAATATATCTTCCGTCCGGCGACAAACACCCCGCCCCTTCGTTGAAATCCGAGTTCAAAACACCCGGCAATTTCACCGCAGGCTGCCATTGCATTCCCTCTCTTTTGGAAATAAAGAAGTCTTCCGCCGCAGGCTTACCCTCCTCCACAAAGCTTTGGCGGGTAAACAATATCTCCGACAAGTCGGCTGTCATTGCAGGCAGGTATTCGTTTCCCTCGCTGTTTATGTTCCCGCCCATGTTCTCGGGAGAGAATGAAACAGGGTTTTGAACCGCCTCCGCCCTGAACCGCAAACAATCGATTTTATGCTCCGCCTCCGCCCTGCGTTCGGCGTATGCTTCCCTGTCAGGAGCAAGCCGCAAGTAAGAATTCAAGAACACAATCGCACTATCCCACTTACTTTCACTATCATAAATATCCGCCAACTTGCGGTAAACATTCAAATCGAACCGCTCGTCCTTCTGCACGACAATAAGCAAATGACGCTTGGCCGTTTCAAAGTCCTTGCGAACGAAATACAACTCACCCAAAGCCAGATGAGCCGGAGCATAATCCGAATGCTTATCGGTGATTTTCAAAAGCAAAGTCTCCGCCTGTTCTGTCTTGCCCTTGGCAAACAAATTCCTCGCTTTCTCGAAATCCTTATCCGCCCTGCCCTGAGCCGAAAGACAATTACATGCCCCAATGGCAAAAAACAAAACGAAAAAACGTAATTTCCAATTCATACCACGAAACTTTGAATACCGCAAAGGTAATAAAAACCGATAAATTCCTCCATTCCTATACGCTTATTCGCCATAAGAACAAACGTCACCCTGCTTCACATCAACAAGTAACCACAATAATTCAAGAATACAAAACCCTGTTTCTCAAAATCTTCAAAAGCCAGAAACCCAAACGCCGTTTCGGAAAAATGAAACGCCGAAAGGATTTCGTGAAACGGCGTTCCATCAAATTCTTTCGGCGTTTCGATTTTCGGGTTTTTCAATCGAGGATTTTCTTTCTCGTATCGTTTGCGGTCAAAACGAAAAACGGAGACATACGTTCTTGTTTGAATCGTATGTCTCCGTTAATCCGTGTCGGCAGATTAAACTGCAATGCTTTACTTCTTCTCGTTCAAGAAGCGGAACTGCAATTCGCCGCCGGATAAGAACATTTCCACTTTGCTGTTCTCCGGCATGTTGCCTTCTATCATAAAGACCGACAATTTGTCTATGACATACCGCTGAATGGCTCTCTTTATCGGTCTTGCTCCCAAGTCGGGTTGGTAGCCTTTCTCTGCCAAGTAGTCCATGCTTTCTTCGGTACATTGGAGTTCGACGTTCTTTTCTTTCAAACGTTTCTGCAAACGAGACAACTGTAACTTGACAATTTCTCTTACTTCCGCCTTTTGCAATGGTTTGAAGACCACAATCTCGTCTATACGGTTAAGCAATTCGGGTCTGATTGTCTTCTTCAACAATTCCAATACGGAGGTCTTTGCTTTGTTCCACTCGGAAGAGAAATCGTTGCCGTGTTCGTTTATGGCATGTTGCAATATCTCCGAACCTATGTTGGAAGTCATTATTATTATTGTATTCTTGAAATCCACCACTCTGCCCTTATTATCGGTCAATCTGCCGTCCTCCAATACTTGTAACAATATATTGAAAACATCGGGGTGTGCTTTCTCTATCTCGTCCAACAATACTATCGAATATGGTTTCCTTCTTACGGCTTCGGTCAACTGTCCGCTTTCCTCATAACCTACATATCCCGGAGGCGCTCCTATCAATCGAGAGACGGTATGCCTTTCCTGATACTCGCTCATGTCTATCCTTACCATAAGGTCTTCTTTGTCGAACAGCAATTCCGCCAAAGCCTTTGCCAATTCGGTCTTTCCGACACCGGTACTGCCTAAGAATGCGAACGAACCTATCGGTCTGTTTTCATCAGCCAAGCCGCTACGACTTCTTCTTATCGCATTGGCTACTGCCTCTATGGCTTCCTCCTGGCCGACGACCCTTTTCTTCAATTCGTCTTCCAAGTGCAATAGCTTATCTTTCTCACTCTGCATCATCTTTGCCACAGGGATACCCGTCCATCGCGAAACCACTTCGGCAATATGGTTATCATCAACCTCCTCCGTTATCAAGGCTCCGTTGGTCTGCATGCTCTTCAATTTGGTTTTATAATTCTCCAAATCGGTTTCTGCGGTCTTTATCTTGCCATAGCGTAACTCGGCAACTTTTCCGTAATCACCCGCTCTCTCCGCTTGTTCGGCTTCAAATTTATAGCGATCGATTTTCTTTACCTCCTCCTGTATGGCTTCAACATACTTCTTCTCTGCCTCCCAACGTGCATGTAACTCGTCTCTCTCTTTCTTTAATTTGTCTATCTCCGCAGAAAGTTCGTTTTCTTTCTTCGTATCCTTCTCTTTCTTTATGGCTACACGCTCGATTTCAAGCTGCATCAAACGTCTCTCCAACTCGTCCAATTCCTCCGGAGAAGAATCTATCTCCATACGCAACTTTGCAGCTGCTTCATCAATAAGGTCTATCGCTTTGTCCGGCAAGAAACGGTTTGTAATATACCTTGCCGACATTTGAGCTGCCGCAACTATTGCACTATCCTTTATCCTCACATGATGGTGAACCTCATAACGCTCTTTCAAGCCTCTCAATATACTTATGGTATCGGCAACACTCGGCTCATCCACCAAAACCATTTGAAACCTACGCTCCAAGGCTTTATCCTTTTCAAAATACTTCTGATACTCATTAAGAGTTGTTGCTCCGATAGCCCTCAATTCTCCTCTTGCCAAGGCAGGCTTCAAGATATTGGCTGCGTCCATTGCTCCATCTCCTCCGCCGGCTCCGACCAAAGTATGAATTTCATCTATGAAAAGGATTATATCCCCTTGGGATTCGACCACCTCGTTAACCACACCTTTCAAACGCTCCTCAAATTCTCCCTTATACTTGGCACCTGCAATCAAAGCACCCATATCCAAGGTGTAAATCTGTTTGTCTTTCAAGTTTTCGGGAACATCTTTCTTCAAAATCCTTCGAGCCAATCCCTCTACGATAGCCGTTTTTCCCACTCCGGGTTCACCGACCAACACAGGATTGTTCTTCGTTCTACGGGACAGTATCTGCAAGACTCTCCTTATTTCCTCGTCTCGTCCTATCACCGGATCCAATTTGCCTTCCCTTGCCTTATCGATAAGGTTATGGGCAAATCTGTTCAAATTTTCTAATTTTCCATTCCTTGTTTCCATAATTCTTGTTCGTTTTTGTACAATCCCCCCCTGCAAAAAACGAGCCGAAAAGCAAAGACTGACGAATTTGCATATAAAAGCACTCGATAGCTACGCGGTTCTGACAAAATTTCACCTCGCATGACACTTTTCAAAACAAAGCAAAAGCATATACCTTCCAATAAAAGATTGGTAAATCCTCACACAAATGACATATTAAGGAGCATTCAACTTACAGCATTCTTTTGACTGTTCGGGTTCATTTCTTTTCTAAACAATAGAAACAAAGAAAGCCGCAGGCATTGTTGCCTGCGGCTTTCTCAAAGTGTTTTACGGTCTTTCGGAATTACCCGGCTGTCGGTTTCCTTGCCGCATTGCCGAGCATGACGCTACAGACTCCCTCAGGCAGCTTGCCTGTCTCTATTCGCAAACACTCCCGAGCGGCTTTGAGCTCGAACGTTCCTGCCTTTCCGCCGTTGAGCTCGGGGATTTGAAGCAAGACATTCTCTTTCAATGCCTCGAACTCCGAGTTCACGAAATTGTTTCTTTGCAATCGATCTCGACATGGTATGAATATATCGAATTGAAAAACAATGCTCCCCGTCTGTCGGGAATTTACTTTGTCTTGTGTCTCCTTCATGCTTTGTTACATTGCATTTATTCCGTCATTGCCTTCTTCCGAGGCGCTCGGAGAACACATTCTTTTCGCACTTTACTCTTACAAAGCTTGATGAAAATGTTACCACGCTTGATGCTATCATTTTTATCCTTTATGGGAGTAACGAAAAAAGCCACTTTTTGCTGTATAAAAAGCCACTTTTTTATATTCAAAAAGGGGCTTTTTCAATCATTATGCTCCGAGAGAAAAACGATGCCGGCAAGACGGGAACGATAAGATGAGCCTCGGCAACAATCCTCTTCAAGCGAAATATGCCTGCCTCCGATAAGGCTTCGGAATGTTCGTCATATCTCTTTATTCGGAGAGGCTCTATGGAAAATAAAACCGCTCTTTTGTGGTCTTCGCTTATCTTGGCTTATGCCAATTATGCTTAATGTTAATCCGTACACACTTCTAACAGTCCGGATTGGCAAGCAATATTGCTTAAAGAGCGAGACGAAACCCCACGTATGCTTTATGCTGTTTAGGTATATAATATTCTCTGCCCGAGGGTCTCAGACTTTCTAAGTTATAACAGGAAAAATAATTTCCTCCGCGAATTACACGATCTGTTCCCGTTTCGGCTCCTTGCGGATTTGTTTGCGGTTCTTCTGGATATGAAAAATGCCAATAATCGTTACAAAATTCGGATACATTTCCACTCATATCATATAATCCAAGTTCATTGGCTTTCTTTGTTGCAACAGGCATAGTTCCCCCTTTTTCTTTATAGCAGGCAACCTTTCTTGCGGTATTACTTCCGCTGTATCTATAGCCTTTGCTTTTGTTGCCGCCCCTCGCTGCAAATTCCCATTCTGCTTCTGTCGGAAGACGAAAAATCATTCCTGTAAGGCTGTTCAATTCTTTTATGAACTCCTGACAATCATACCAAGAGACATTTTCAACAGGTCGTTGATTATTTCCATTAAATCTAGACGGATTATTACCCATTACAGCCTCCCAAAGAGCTTGTGTTACTTCGGTTTGTCCAATATAATAGTCTGATAAGGTTACTTGATACTTATTCTGGTAAATATATCCGTAAGGAATGCCTTGTTCTTCCTCCCATATAGAACCCATTAAAAACGTTCCACCTTCTACTTTCACCATCTTAAATTCTACACCTTTGACGTTAATCGTCAAAATCTCGGTATCCGGGGTATTATTTCCCTCTTTTGAAGCACTTATATTTGCCAACGCACTTGCATTTCGCTGACTGCATGCTTCAAAAAGAACACATAGACCGACAAAAACGAACATGCAAAATAAGTAAAGTCTTAATTTCTTCATTATTCTTATATTTTATGTTTCCGGTTAATGCAAAGGTAGCACTATTCTGCGAAATAAAAGAAGAATATGCTCAGATTTTTTCTTTGTTTTTACTGTTCTGTTTTTTCGTTCATAGTACTCAAATTAAAAAATCAGATACTTGAGGCACCAAACAAAACGCCCTTTCATTGAAATCCAAACGCCGTTTCGGAAAAATAGAACGCCGTTCTACGAAATTCTTTCGCCGTTTCAAATTTCCGGAACGGCGTTTCATTTGCAGTCTTTGCTCTGTTCCGGAAATAAAAATGGAGATAAAACCTTTCGGATTTACCTCCATTTTGTGCGGGTGAATGGACTCGCCCCCACGCCTCACGGCAAACTGAACAGTTTGTACGGCGAACGTACAACGCAGCGTCTGCAAGCAATGTGCAACTACTTCGAGTTGACAGGGAAAAGCCGAAGAGTATAACAAAAACGATAACTTTACGTTGAAAAATAGAGAGGAGAGTAATATGACAGACAAAAATATGGATTATAGCAATTTGAAAGAAAAGACCATTTTCGATTTCTGTAAGGATGAAAAAATGATAAGTGATATTATCATTATACCCAAAGATGTCTATTTATGTGAATTGAAATCTTATCCATTGTTAAACGCACATACACTTATCGAGTACGCCGAAATAACTAAGAACAAGAAATTGTTGCAGGCTGTATTGAAGCAGTATAAGCAAGAACTTGAAGAAGAAAATAACGAGTAAAAATATCCCTTATTTAGCGATAATCCCCTCATTCTTCAAATAGTTGTTGATAGTTGTTATCTCCGTTCCTTTTCTGCACATCGTAACTATTTTCTTGATTTGAGTCTTTCTTAATTTCTGAGTTCCCCACATAAGTGCAACTTTAGGAGTGCGGTGAGAGAGGCAAAATAAAACTCAAACAAGAGAGTGGAAATTTCCTTTTCTGTTCGAGTCTGAAAAATGACTGTCTTTGCTCTTACCAAATACTGCAAAATATAAGTCATCTAACCAAGGAGCAAAGGTTCACAATTTTCGTGATGAAACAACAAGGTTTCAGGAATAATCAAATCGCAAACGTTATCGGCAAAGATAAATCTGTGATTAGTCGTGAATTAAAGCGGAACTGCGATAAGCGTAGCGGACAATACAGAGCCGAGCAAATATGAACGAAGAATGAAAGAGAAGCCAAAGTTGATCAAGTTCACAAAAGAGCTATGCCGGCTTGTAGAGACAATGTTGAAAGAGGATTACAGTCCGGAACAGAACTTGAATGACAAGAGAAGTAATAGAGAAACAAAAACCAATACGCACATTGCTACACACCGCCACAACAGACAATGGAAAAGCGGACATAAGGACATTGCCACTGCACTCGGTATAGATGTTTACTTTGCACCTCCATATCATTCGAGAGGAAGGGGAGCCAATGAAAACGGGGTTGCCGAGCCGATACCACCGAACAGCAACCTTTCCCGTTGTCGAAACGACAAATCTCACCTCGATTTCTTCACTTCCGACCCTGAACATGAAGTAGATAAGCCTGCGAAAACCTCATTGAAAAACAAAAAGAGCGGTGCGTATGAAATTTTCCTCGGTACAGAGATTGTAAAAGACCCGGGTCTTTTGGAGTGTAAGCACCGAGGTTTTCAAATTCAGCTTCAGCAAATGTTCCGGAGTATGATAGAACTCGATTTTGGTAAGGTAGGAGACCGGAAATGTATCATCCGACGCTTGCTCGCAGGCTGTGGACAGTATTCAAAAATTCTTTCCCCCATTTCGTGAGCGTGGATTGGGATATTCACTACGATGAATCGCAGTTTCTCTAAAAACATAACGGCGTTTAGTGAACGTGAGCCAAGCTCCATCGACGTAATAGAAGAACTTGAAGTCGTTTGTAAAACGATTTGGACATAAAAAAAGAGC
>OCLL01000073.1_pt1 | contig 24892 bp, 13 predicted proteins | sample 1538931 | NCBI WGS metagenome assembly OCLL01 (sample SAMN03418270, study PRJEB22391) | human gut metagenome | biome: human-gut; feature: organic feature; material: feces | host: Homo sapiens | place: Tanzania | collected 2013-01 | reverse complement strand
CAAGCCCATAGCATCTCTTGAAATCGCACCTCACGGTGAAACGACAAGGGTCTATATGCCACGATGAACTGGTGGCGTATAGACCCTTGGTTGCGAATCGGCATCCGCAGTGTTGCCGCTCATTAAAACTTATATATAGGCAAAACCTTGACCTGATATCCATTTTTCTCAATTACCCTTTCCTCGTTCATCGTGACAATAATCAGATTGGAACATTTGAGTTCTCCCGCACATTCAATGATGCTATCTATCTCCCGCTTAAGTGTTCGTTCGGAAGAGAGGTCATAACATACTTGTATAAGACTTTCTACATGAGCCCCCTGTCTTGTAACAAAATCAGTCTCCTTGTCATTACGGGAGCGATAATAGAAAAGCGATGTTTCTGCATGATATTCCCTGCGAACCAACTCTATAAAAACCTGATTCTCCAATAATCTGCCTAAGTTCTCACTCACACTAAAAGCCTTGGCTTCTACAAAACCATTGTCAACCACATATACTTTCTGTGGAGCTTTCTTCATCATTTTCAACTTGTTGTTGTAACGTGGCAGATAATACAAGAGGTAGGGTTCTCTTAAATATCCCATAAACTTCTTGGTGGTTGCTACGCTTGAAAATCCCAGCGCTTCTGCCAGTTCGTTGGCACTGAAAGGATTGCAGAAGTTAGAAACCAGATACATGGCCAGATTGTTCAAATCCTCTACATTGCGTACCTTATGGCGCTTGGCAATGTCTTTCCAAATGATGGAATCAAAGAGTGTGGAGAGATAGTTTTGGGTCAGACTTCTTGCTGCTACAGTCTCAGGATAGCCACCATGGTGCAGATAGTCTGCTATAAGCGAGAGGTCGGATACGCTATCTTTCATCTCTGATACTTCCGAAAGATTCCTGTGGTTCCAGATAAAGAATTCAGAAAGACTGAAAGGCAGCATCTCTATCTGGATATATCTGCCAGTGAGCAATGTTGCCATTTCGCTGCTCAGCAATTTGGCGTTGCTTCCCGTAATAACCATGTTGATTCCCATACGGTAAAGCTTGGAGACCCACAAATCCCAACCATCCAGATTCTGAACCTCATCAAGCAGAAGATACTCGAAGTCGGGATATACGGCACGTAGTGTTTCCCAAACCAAATCATCGTCCCATGCACTCAGGAGTTTGCCGTCATCAAAATTCAGATAGGCAAAGTTCCTGCCTTTCAGCATCAGCAAAGCCTCTGTCGATTTGCCGGTTCTTCTAGGACCCGTTATCAACTTGATTTGCTTACTTGCCAGCAGTTCATCCACATCATATTGGGTATGACGTGTAAGATAAGGTCGGGAAAGTAGAATATCCCGTTCCTTTTTCTGGTTATTGATAATTGTTCTCATTTCTCTTCTGATGAATTGGTTAAACCGGGGCAAAGATACAAAAAATATTCAATATATTATCCGTATTGAATAAAAAAGTACTGATTTTATTCAATACGATGGATAAAATGAATAAAAACGACAAGGGTCTATATGCCACGATGAACTGGTGGCGTATAGATTTCTGATTTTATTCGCTGCCGCCGAATAAAAAAAGCCCTATATCCGAGTAGGAATATAGGGCTTTACAATTTTCATTTATTAAAACGTATTATCTATAGAAGTCTAACTTCTCATGATTCTTGTAGAGGTTCTGGTTCTGAAGCTCCTCGTTCAGAGGAATACGATAGAGGTAGTACTTGCTGTTAGGACAGAAGTCTGTACCATCGTTGAACTTGAGAACATCGTGGCCGGTACCTGTAGCGTCTTCGGTAGTGATGTTTCCTTCCTCATCTTCTTCCTTGACGATGACAGGACCCTCAAAACCCTTGCGCTCGATAGACTGCTGGTTACGGATGATATCAGTGATGGCAAAACCTTCACCCCAGAGTTCCAGGCGGCGCTCCAGCCAGATAGCCTTCAGCAAATCCTCACCGGTTGCTGTAATCTCAGGAGCTGTCTTGCCCTCCTTCATACGAGCCTGCTGCAAGGTATAGAGAGCTGATTTTGCTCCATCGATGTCGTGGAGATAATAAGCTGCCTCTGCCTTGATGAGATACATCTCTGAAGTACGCATCAGATCCATATCGGTAATTCCATTGTCAATGTTCTGGAAGGCGAACTTCGAGTTCAGCAGACGAACTACCTTACCGCCCTGTGCGGTGTAGCCCCAATCCTGGAACAGATCCTTGCGGTAGTCGTTATCGTTATAGTTTTCTACGAAGAATGGATCTACGCAGAGACTGCCGTAACCATCCAGAGACTTGTCCTTGAAGAACATGGTGTAGGCAGCATCGTTGTCATCCTGTGTTGCAGAATATCCCCAAAGCCACTCGCCGTTGTTGCAGTTGTTGAAGCCGCTCTTGTATTCAGCCTCAGTCATCAGGTAAGGGTTCTTCTCCAAAACCTTGCTGGCATAATCGTAAGCTGTTTGCCAATCACGTGCATAAAGGGCTGTTCTGGCAAGAATACCCATGGCTACGGTTTGGTTGATCTTGTAATAATCTGTAGGATCTGTACCGCGATTATACTTCTCAGGGATCAATTCTACCGATTTCTTCAAGTCTGCCAATGCCTGGTCATATACCTCCTTGACGCTGGCAGCAGGATTGCCGGTCAAAGCCTGGTTCATATCTGTTGGCTCTGTGTAGATAGGAACACAGACCGCATTAGGATCTTTTTCTACAGAGAAGGCGAAGTGTGATGCGAGCATCATATACATATATCCTCTGGTAGCGTATGCCTGACCCTTGATACGGTTCTTGTCGGTATCACTACCTGAAGCCTGGTCGATGTTGGCAATGATGTTGTTGCAGTTGTTGATGGCATCGTAGCAGATATCCCAGAGTACGGAGTTGTGCTGGCCACGACCGTAGCCTACGGTCAGGTTGTAGCATTGGCTGTAGCCATAGCTCTTTGCCTTTACACAGTCTGAGCCCATGAAGTCATCGCTCAGGAGAACAGAGAATATACCAATAGACTGATAAGTCTGTCCTTCATTGAAGGCATAACTCCAGGCACCTCTCAATACATTCTCAGCGTATGTGGTAGTCTTGAATGCCGCATCAGAGTCGAGTGATGTGGTAGGGGTGGTATCCAGGTCGCATGAAGACAATGTGGTTGCCATCAAGGCGAGGCTCACACCCATTCTTGTTATATATTTATTCATCTTGATACTTCTATTTTAGAGTTTTACATTGATACCGAATGAGATGGTCTTCATAGCAGGATAGCGGTAAGATACAGTACCGTTCAATGGCTGCTCTGGATCCAATCCCTGCTGATGACTGAATGTCAACAGGTTCTCTGCCTGAATGAATACATTGACATCTTTCAATGTCAGTGGCTCCAGGAGACTGTGTGGCAATGAATAGTTCAATGTCACGGTCTTCAGGCGGAGATAACTGCGGTCAACCAACCATCTGGTAGATGATGAGGTGAAGTAGCTGGTCTGCTGATCTACAATCTTCGGAACGTTGGTATTTCTGTTCTCTGGAGTCCAGCGGTTGATCAGGTCGGCACTCTTGGAGCTGCCGTTCAAGCCACCTACACCCATCAGACTGGTATAGTCGTTGTTGTAGAGCTTACCGCCGATAGCGTATGAGAACAGGGCTGAGAGTGTGAGTCCCTTCCAGCTGATGTCGGTAGAGAAACCACCGGTTACGTCAGGAAGAGAAGAGCCAGACTTCACCTTATCGTCAGATGTAAGGCTGCTGTAATCTTCTGTCACCTTCTTCACACCATTATCATAGTAGTACCACTGTGGGTTACCATTGTCAGGGTTTACGCCTGCCCACTCATAGAGATAGTAGTCGTAGAGCGAACCGCCCTTCACCCATTTCTTGCTGCCGCTCCACATCACTTCTGTAGGGAGCTGCTCAATCTCGTTCTTGTAAGTGGTAGCATTCACAGACAGCTTCCACATCCAGTCCTTGGTATGGATAGGAGTGCCGCTGAGAGTGAACTCCCAACCATAGTTCTTCAGCTTACCGATGTTGTCGTCGATGCTTGAGAAACCTGATGATGGTACCAGGCTGCGGCTGAAGAGCAGGTCCTTGGAAGCACGCTCGAAGTATTCGATGGTACCGGTGAGGCGATCGCCAAACATGCTGAAATCTACACCGATGTTGGTGTTCAGGTTGGTCTCCCAAGTCAGGTTAGGAGTTGCCAGACGAGATGCATGCAAGGTAGCTTCTCCATCAAACTTACCGATGCTGTAGAGTGCCTGGTAAGCATAGTAGCCTACGTTGTCGTTACCCTGGGCACCATAGCTGGCACGGAGAGTCAGGTTGTTCAACCACTTGGTAGCTGGCTCCATGAACTTCTCGTTGATGATGCGCCAAGAACCACCGAATGACCAGAATGTACCCCAACGGTGATCTGGATGGAAGCGTGATGAACCATCAGAACGCAAAGATACGGATGCATAGTACTTCTTCATATAAGAGTACTCGGCGTTACCGAAGAAACTCAACAGCTTATACTGGTCGGCATTACCACCGAAATCTACCAGTGTAGAAGCTACGTCTGGCTCATAGTAACCGTCGGCAATCACATTAGAACGCTCACCGCTGAAGTTGGAGGTGTTGTACTCGTAGTACTCCTGACCAGCCATCAGGGTGATGTCGTGCTTCTCAGCAAAGGTATGCTGATAGTTGACCACGTTGTTGATGGTGAAACCTGTAGTACGGGTGTTGCCTTTAGCTGAAGAACCGATAGGACGCTTGCCGTAGGTAGGGTTGGTATAATCGTGAGTGAACAGACTGTTGTAGTCGAGGTTCATCGTCATCTTGTAAGTCAATCCTTCCATCGGCTTCACCAAAACGAAACCTTGTGCAGTAACTGCATCACGCTTGCGGTCGTGCTTGTCGTAAAGCATAGACTGGGCGAGGTTCATACCTGCGTATGATCCTGAACGGTAGTTACCATAGTCATAAATCTTGTTGCCGTTGTTATCGTAGAGATAAGCACCGGTCTCTGGGTCACGCTCATAAACCGGATAGAATGAAGGCAACTGACGGGCAAACAATACCACGTTGTCGGTACGAGTATCATTCTGCTTAGGATAACTCTGGATAGAGTGAGAGGCAGAGAGGTTCATACCCACCTGCAACCAAGACTTCAGATCGGAGGTCAGGTTGGTACGTACATTGTAACGCTTGAAACCTGAGCAGATATAAGCACCCTGATCATCCAGGTAGCCCAAAGAGATGTAATATTTAGAGGTCTTGCTACCACCGGAAATGCGGGCGCTCAAATCGGTATAGTGAGCATTCTGGCTCATGGCATCCTCCCAGCTGTCATCCCAAAGGGTGTGAGCACCGGCTACCAGATTACCATTCTGGTCGATTGGCTCGGGATAAGCAGTACCGTATGGATTGATACCCAATGACTTAACTGTGTTTGCCGATGCTAAAGTTGCAGCTTCTGCCTCTGTCTTTCCGTTGTTGATGTATTTGTTGCGCAAACCTTCCCACTGCAACTTGAAGTAGTCGTCGGTGTTCAACTGATCGTAATCTGCTACGGCACGGCTAGAGAAACCATACTTGGTTGTCAATTCGATGGAAGGAGCTGCACCTGCCTGTCCCTGCTTGGTGGTAATCATGATTACACCATTGGCAGCACGAGAACCATAAAGAGAGGCTGCGGCAGCATCCTTCAAAACGGTGACAGAAGCGATATCCTGGCTGTTGATGTTAGCCAACTTACCATCGTATGGAATACCATCTACCACGTAAAGTGGAGTAGTTGAGGCATTTACGGATCCTACACCACGGATATAGACGCTGGCATCCTCACCTGGCTGACCGCTGGTAGAGAATGACTGAAGACCAGCCACAGTACCCTGCAAAGCCTTGGATACGCTACTAACCTGTGAAGAGGAAATCTTCTCTCCACCTACAATACCTGCAGAACCTGTAAAGGAAGCTTTTTTACGTGTACCGTAAGGCACACTGATTACGATTTCTTCCAATGAGCGCTCGTCGGCACCCAAAACAATGTTTAGGTTTTTACCTGCCTTTACGGTTTTAGTGGTCATACCGATGTAGGACACTTCCAACTTGGCATTGGCAGGAACATCCATCTTGAAATTACCGTTCATATCGGTAACAGTACCCGTTTTTGTACCAACGACCTTGATAGATGCACCAATGATAGGAGCACCATCTTCGGCTGCGGTAACAGTACCGGTAACTTGAGTTTGAGCCAGGGCCATTCCTATACTGAGAAACAGTCCGGCGAGAAACATCATGAGTCTTTTTTCCATAAGAATCTCTCTCTTGTAATTTAATTAATACTATATATATTCTATTCTGTGTTGTATAAAAATACATTTATTATAAAATGCAGTTTTTCGCATCTGATAACCTACATTTGTTTTCGTTTGCAAAATTACACAATTTTTTCTATAATCTACTATCTTTTGTTTATTTTTTGAGGATAAATGATAGAAAATATCACAGAATGGTAGTTTTTTGTGGCTTTTGCTTCTGTTTTTATATGCGATTTGCTTGTTTTTATTGAATCCTTATTCAGAATGGATGCAATATTCTTCGTGTTTTTGAGTGTGTCTATCTATATATAATAAGGTATCTTGGATTGTGTCTCAGGTGAAGACGGCAAAAGTGGATAGGAAGGAAAACTCGAAGGTTGAGATGCAACTATAGGGAGGATTCTTCGTTAAGGGATATAGTCTCTTGGTTCTATCGAGGCGGAAAAGTACCCTATAGGTTTGGCGCAAAAAATCGCCGAAATATTTGGCTGTTTTAATCTTTTGTTGTAAATTTGCCAATGATTTGCTGTTTATACAATTAGGCAGTATATAGGTTATGAAGCAGAAACAAGTGAAATTAATCCCTCATCACCAACACTGTGCTCCTAGGGTAGAGGCTTTGCGATAGGTAACTCTGTTGTTTAAAAATATCGTGCAGAATGCTGGATATAATCTCCAAATAGGTGTGGTGTGAGTATAAATAAGAATAGAGGTTTAGAATATATAGCTAGAATGAGAACTTTTGCATTTATAGTATTGAACATTCTGGCGCTCTTGTTTATAGATGCAAGTGCGTCAAATTTATTGTATCCTAACAGTCAAAGCACAAGTTTGAACTGTTTTGTAAATTTGAAATTGCCTTATGATGCGAACATTGTAAATACAATATATCAAGATAACAATGGTTTGATGTGGATAGGTACCAAAAGAGGTTTGATAAACTATAATGGTTTCAACTATCATCTATGCTATTTTGGTAAGAATTTACCTGATGAAAATACAATACAATCTATAATTCAGGCTGATGACGAATATTTATATGTTGGCACGGATAATGGAGTCCGTAAGTTTAGTCTTTCTACATGGAAATTTGAAAATAACGAAAAAGAACTTGCTGCAATCAAAGCTGTAAGAACATTGGCTGTGTTTGATGACAAACTTTGGATAGGTACACGTGATGAAGGACTTTTCTTTTATGATTTGAAGCAGCGTAAATTACATAAGATTTCTTCTGCTTCTTTTAGGCATAAGCTTGTTTATAGTTTATTGGCTGTAGGTGATAAACTGTTTATAGGATCTTATGGAGGTTTGAATATTTTTAATAGAGTTACTCGTGAATTTACTGCTATAAATACGTCAAAAGAGAAGGCTACTATAGTAAATAGTTTTGCTTTTGATGCAAGGAATAATTGTTTGTGGTTAGGTACGGAAGGTAAATTGTTGCAATATAATTTAAAAAATAATAGTATAATAGTCAAAAAAGAGTTTTCTGGTACATTCTTGAAAAATATTGTAGTTGATACACAAACGAATCAGCTGATTATTGGAACCGAAATAGGACTGCTAACTTATCAAATAAGTACAGGCTTGTTTGAATTTATAGAACATGATGTGCATAATCCACAATCATTATGCAATAATTTAGTTTATGATCTATATAAGGATGCCCAAAACAATCTTTGGGTAGCTACAGATAATGGTATATCTATGTATCAACACTCTCCTTTGCTTCAAGAGATAAAGCTATCTGATTTTATAAATACCAGTAAAGGCAACCTTTTTACGAATATACTTGTTGGTAGGAATGATGATTACTGGTTAGGAGGAGAGAATGGTCTTCTTCATGTGACAAGAGACAAGACTGTTTGGTATAATACAGCTAATGATTATTATAAATTAAGAAATAATAATGTCAGGGCAATTTATGAAGATCGAGAGAAACAAATTTGGATTGCTACTGATGGGGGAGTTGCTAAACTAGACAATGGAACAAAACAATTTGTGTATTTTAAGATAGGTGACAGGCAGAATTATACAAATTGGACTTATGGTATTTACGAAGACGATGCTCATAGAATGTGGATAGCTACTTATATGAGCGGTCTTGTTGTTATAAACAAGAAAGACTTACTGAAGAGTTCTTTGACTCATTATGCGCTTTCTCAAAAGAATTTTTATGGTTCAAAACATATAAAGTCAGTATATAAGTTAGAAGCGGACTATAAAGGAAATATTTGGGCAAATACAAATGAAGGACTAATATGTATTAATCCTTCTAGTGGTGCGTATGAACAGGTAGGAATCTATCTTGATAATTTCATTTGTGATGGCAATTCTATTTGGTATTCAGATCAAGGCTCTATCTATAAATATGATATTAAGAATAAGAAAAAGTATAAAGTTCCTTATCAAATTTCTTATGGAAGTGCGAACTCTATTGTTGGTATTCGCAATCGCATTTGGATTTCTTCTGCAGATGGAATATCGTATATAGAAAAGAAGTCGCTAAATGTGTTTCCTTGCTATATTATAGACAAACATTTTAAATGTGCAGTCTATGATGCTGTTAACAAAAGAATTCTTTTTGGTGGCGAAGATGAATTGGCAACAATAAATGTTGCCAAGTTTGATAAGGTGTATCGTAAAAAAGCAGCGGTTATATCTGCATTGTATTGCGATACAGTGTTTATTCCTATTATAGGACATCATTTTCAAAAAAACGTTCAGCTTTCATCTTTTAGAAACATTTCCATAGAATTAGCTTCTTATGACTATTCTTCTCCAGGAGAAGTTTTTTATTATAAATGGAATAATGAGCACGAGTGGAAAAAAATGAAAGCAGGTAATAATCTGTTGGAATATCCTGTGATGCCTAGTGGTGAAAATATTCTGAAAATATGTTTGACTAATCCAAAAGTTGATAGGGATGCACTCATAACTACGTATAGTTTTAAAGTGCCTTTCCCATGGTATTTGTCAATATGGGCATGGATGAGCTATCTATTGTTGTTTGTAGGTTGTGTGGTGGCTCTATTAAAAATACAGAAACGAAAGAATGAGAAAATATTTGAAAGAAAAGCCAAGGAGAAAACAATGGAGTTAACTAGAATGAAAATGGACTTTTTCGTCAATGTGTCTCATGAGTTGAAGACGCCTTTGAGTTTGATAATAGCTCCTTTAGGAAAAATGTTGGCAGAAAGTACTAATTCAAAAATGCGTGATACGTTGAAAGGTATTCATCGTAATGCACTAAAGTTGAATAGTCTTATTTATAAAATAATAGATGATAAACAAACGGAGTATGAATCAGAGTATCAGGTTTTGCGTTCTCATGTAGAACTGGTTTCTTTGATTAATAATTGTATGTCAAGTTTCTCGCCAATTATAGGGGAGAAGAATATTGCTGTAGACTTTTCGCATCAGATGAAAGAGTTGTGGTTGAATGTTGATATGATAAAAATAGAATCGGTTTTTACGAACTTGTTGTCAAATGCAATAAAGCATGTTGATGATAATTGTGGAGAGATAAAAATAAATCTGGTTCAGAAGGATAATGAGATTATGCTTTCTGTAAGAGATAATGGACGTGGTATTCTTTCGGAAGAATTACCTTTGATATTTATAAAACATTATCAAGGTAAAACTGAAAACAAAGAAAACTATGGCACAGGAATAGGATTATACTTAGTTAAAAAGTATATAGAGATGCATTTGGGAAAAGTGTTTGTCTCTAATGATAATGGTGCAGTCTTTACGGTGTCTATACCATTAAAAGAAAATAGCATAATTAATGGTGAATTGTTGGCAAATGAATCCGAACCGGAAAATAGTGAAGTGCATCTTCCGGTAATTTTAATTATAGATGATAATGAGGAGGTCGTAGACTTCTTGTGTTCTGCTCTTTGTGAAAAGTATAAATGTTTCAAGGCGTATGATGGAAAGGAAGGGTTGGACGTTTTACAGAGTCACAAGGTAGATTTGATAATCGTTGACCAAATGATGCCTGTCATGAGCGGTTTGGATTTCGTGCGAACAGTCAAACATAATGCGTTGACGGAAAACATACCTATCATAATGCTTACTGCTAAAGATGATTTTGATACAGAAATGCAGAGCATCAAGGTCGGAGTTGATGTGTTTTTATCTAAGCCTTTTGACTTTAATAAACTATTACTTCAAGTGGCTAGATTGATAAAACATTCTCAGAATATCAAGAAGAATGCCCACATAGAAAAAATAATGAGCTCTTCAACAGGTGTGGATGAAGAGAATGTTGAAAGCCCAGATGAATTATTTATGAGGGAATTATTGAAGTGCATTGAAAATAATATGGATAAAGAAGGATTTAATGTTTCTATGATAGCAGAATTGTTGAAGGTTGACCAAAAACAACTTTATCGAAAGATAAAACAGTTGACTGGCAAAACACCAGTAAACTTTTTGCGTACGATGCGCTTGAAGAGGGCTGCGGAATTGTTGAAACAAAATCGTTTTACGGTGTCAGAAGTTATGTATATGGTAGGCATTTCTAATGCTTCTTACTTCACAAAATGCTTTGCGACAGAGTATGGGATGACCCCGAAACAATTTGTGCAGGAGCACAGTTCGTAAATTCTGGTTAGATATTAGTTTTGTCTGTTTTGTATTAGGTTTTGTCTGTTTTGGACTTGGCGATAAATGGCAAAAGTACTAATTTTGCAGCGCAATTTAAATTTTAACCTAAAAGGAAAATGAAACAGATTAAACAAATTCTAAGTGCATTGCTAGGCTTTGCATTTTGTGTTGCTGGCAATTCCTGCCAGAACAATTATGAGCTAGAGAATGCAGTCTCTACGGCTTCTGCAATCAGAACAAATCTGAGTAGTAGAAGTACTGACGCTATGCCTTTCTTTAAGGGAGCAGATTTGTCTTATACCAATGAACTTGAGGATTGCGGTGTGCAATTCAAGGAAAATGGTGTGGTGAAAGATGCTTATACCTTGATGAATTCTTATGGAGCAAATTTGATTCGTTTACGATTGTGGCATAATCCTACTTGGACAAATTATTCTACGCTGTCTGATGTAAAAAAGAGTATCAAGAGAGCTAAGGCTTTGAATATGTATGTTCTTTTGGATTTTCATTACTCTGATACATGGACAGATCCAGAGCAGAATGTAGTTCCTGCAGCTTGGGCTTCTGTGGTGGATGATACTCCAACTTTGGCAGATTCAGTATATAATTATACAATCGCAACTTTGAAAAATCTTCGCAGTGAAAACTTGTTGCCCAATATGGTACAAATAGGCAATGAGACCAATAAGAATATCATGGTTGCTGATAATTCTTTGTTGGAGCCAGTGGATTATGCCCGTAATGTACAGTTGTTTAATGCAGGGTTGAAAGCCATTTCTGATTTTAATGAAATGTATGGAACGAATATAAAGACCGTACTTCATGTTGCAATGAATCCTAATGATGCAAAAAACTGGGTTGGTAATTTGAAAGCTTTGAATATTCGCAACTTTGATATGCTGGGCTTGTCGTATTATCCTCAATGGCAGTCTTATACACCTGCGCAGTTGGGTGAGTTTACTTCGGATTTGTACAAAACTTATGGTATAAAGGTTCTGGTTGCAGAGACTGGTCATATTTGGACGAGAGAATGGAATGATAATTGCCATAACTTGATGAGTAAAATGGCTACTGGCTATCCAGAAAAACCATGTCCTCAACTACAAAAGGACTTTTTGGTAGAGGTAAAAGAGGCTGTTAGAAATAATGGAGGAGCTGGTGTTATTGCCTGGGCTCCTGAATGGGTGTCTTCTACCAATGTAACATTATGGGGTGTTGGCTCTAATTGGGAAAATGTGGCATTTTTTGATTTTAATAATCAGCTTCATAATCATGGAGGTATAGAGTTCTATTCAGAGAATAATGTTGCCGTTACGTTTAATGTGGATATGAGCAACGCTGGTAGTTCTGCTAAGGGATATATTACAGGAGAATTTACAGCAGATGCTAATGGTAATTGGCAGATTTTCCCAATGAATCAAATTGGTTCAAGTAATACCTATACGTTTACAACTCATCTTTTACAAGGTCAAACTGGTGCTTATTATTTCTTAAGTGACAGTGTTTGGACTGCAAAAGAAACCGTACCGGAATCTCAACAAGGAAAATGGGATGATAGATTGTATGAGATTAGTACAACTAGTAAAACTCAGGTAATTTCTAATTCTTGGTCAAACTAAATAACTTGTAATATGACTTTGTTAAAAAGAAAAAAGTATTTAAATTTTAGCAAGGGCCTATTGGCTTGCTTGCTTTTGGGTAGCTCTCAACTAGCAATGGCGCAGTCTAAAATCTTTTATAAGGGTAAGATTGTGGATGTCTCCGGTGAACCTATTATTGGAGCTACCATTATGGAAAAGGGTACACGGAATGGAGTAGCAACGGATTTGGACGGTAATTTTACAATTGAGGCAAATTCTGGTGCGACCTTGGTGGCAACCTATGTCGGTATGAAGGAAGCAGAGGTGAAACCGGCTAATGGTAATAATATTACTATCACCTTGAAGGATGATGCCAAGGTTATGGATGAGGTCGTTGTTGTTGGTTATGGAACTCAAAAGAAGGCAAACTTGACGGGTTCTGTAGCTTCTGTAACAAGTAAAGACTTGAAGGATATTCCGGCAGCTAATGCTACTAACCTCTTACAGGGGCGTTTGCCTGGTGTGACATTAACCAGTAATGGAGGGCTTGCTGGGGGTGATACTCCTGAAATTCGTATTCGTGGTATCGGTACTTTTGGCAACAATGATCCTATGGTCCTTATTGATGGTGTTGAAGCTTCTGTTGCGCAGATCCAGCAGATTGCACCATCAGATATTGATAATGTGTCTGTATTGAAGGATGCAGCTTCTGCAGCAATTTATGGTGTCCGTGCTGCCAATGGTGTAATTTTGATAACAACCAAACGTGGCTCTGCTTCTAAACCAACAATCAATTATTCTGGAAGTTATACTGTTCAGAAAACAGCGATTCTTCCAGAGTATGTAGATGGCTATAATTGGGCTAAAATGTATAATGAAAGCAACAATCGTGAAGCTTATACGGCAGATATGTTGCAGAAAATACAAGATGGCTCTGATCCTGATCATTTTGCGAACACCAATTGGAATGATGCCATTTTCCGTACAGCTCCTATGACACAGCATAATTTGTCAGTGACTGGCGGTACATCGGATGTGCATTATATGACCTCTGTGGGTTATCTCAATCAGGAAGGTGTGTTGAAGAGAACTGGATACGAACGTTTTAATTTCCGTTCAAATGTTGATGCTAAATTAGGAATTTTCAAGTTTGGCTTGAATTTATCGGGTTCTAAGGAGAACTTCACTTCTGGTGCTTCTGTTTCTGATTTGATGCGTACATTGTCATGGTTTACTCGTCCTACCGTGCCTGTTACATATTCTAATGGCGAGTATGGATGTGTAGATGGTAGTGATATTAGTTTCAGCACATTTAAAAATCCTGTTCAAATGATGAACTTGGGACATAACGAGAATAGAGGTTACCGTTTTGATGGAAATGTGTTTGCTGAGGTTGATATCGTTAAAGGTCTGAAGTTCAGAACAAGTTTGGCTTATAAGTATTATATGAATGATACGAAATATTATAGCCAAAAGTCAGCAAAATATGACGCAGAGGGTAATGTGCTCTATCGTGATGACAACAATAGCCTGTATCAATATCATTGGTTGAATCAAAGTTATCTGAATGAGAATATATTGACCTATAATACGGAGATTAAAGAGCATAAGATAAATGTTCTTATAGGTCATTCCATTCAAGACTACGATGAGGGAAATTTCCATGGTTATAAAGAAGGATTTGCTACGGATAATCTATATGAACTTGATTCTGCTACAAAGAATGATTATACTGGTGGAAATGGTGCTGAGTACTCTATGCAATCATTTTTTGGTCGTTTGAATTATAATTATGCAGATAAGTATTTGTTTGAGTTCAACATCCGTCATGATGGTTCTTCACGTATGCCTAAGGCTCATAGATATGCAACTTTCCCATCTCTCTCTGGAGCTTGGGTGCTCACAAATGAAAACTTTATGCAGAACGTAGAGCCTCTGTCTTATCTGAAAATTCGTGCAAGCTGGGGTAAATTGGGCAATCAGGAGATTGGTAACTATGCATACACTCCAACGATGGGAGCCTACTATAACTACTATTTTGGCAATGACAAGCAGATTGGTATGGCTGAGGACATAGTAGCCAATGATGATATAAAATGGGAAACTACGACCATAACAGATTTGGGCTTTGATGCTGCTTTTTGGAATCAGAAGATTAATGTAACTTTTGATTATTTCAATAAGGTAACTTCTGATATCCTTCTGCAGTTGTCTATGCCTACAACCTTCTTGGGTAACCTTTCTGCTCCTTATCAGAATGCAGGTAAGGTGAGAAATCGTGGTTGGGAATTGGCAACGAACTATCAGGACCATTTAGGTGATTGGGCTTGGCATGCAGGTTTCAGCTTATCTTCTGTAAGAAATAAGATTATAGACAATAAAGGTATTGATACCTATAGCGGTCAGACTATAAATCGTGAGGGATATCCTATAGGCTCTTACTATGGTCTGAAAGCAGTTGGGCTGTATCGTACGGAAGCAGACCTGAACCGAACAAATAGCAAGGGAGATGTCATCAAGCAGAATGGCTTGGTTCCATCTTTGGGTGATATAATGTATGAAGATTTGAACGATGATGGCAATATTGATGATTCTGACCGTCAGATTATTGGAAATCCATTCCCTAAGATGACCTATTCGTTTACGTTAGGCTTTAGCTGGAAGAACATTGATTTCAATACTTTCTGGCAGGGTGTAAGTGGTATTTACCGTTATTATTGGGAGCAAGCAACCATTACTAATGGTGGAAATATGACTACTCGTTGGCTTGATCGCTGGAGTGAGAGTAACCCTAATGGTTCTATGCCAAAATTGGGTAATGCTTTCAATGAGAAGTATTCTTCTTTCTGGTTGAATAAGGCTGACTATCTGAGATTAAAAAATATAGAATTGGGATATACGTTTGATAAGAATTTGATTCGCTATATTGGTGCTTCTAGTTTGAGAGTTTATGTGCAAGCTTCAAATCTTCTGACGATTACATCGTTGAAAAACTATGACCCAGAGAAAAATAGTGGTGATACCAGAGGTGATGTTCACCCTAACGTGAAGTCATTCTCATTTGGTGTAAATATTAATTTCTAAAGGATTCAAGATATGAGATTAAAAACAAATAAATATATCATTGGAATGCTCTTTTGCGGAGCATTGCTGAGCATTACGTCTTGTTCGGATGATTTTTTACAGAAAGATTCTCTTACTTCTGTATCAAAGAATACTTTCTGGAAAACTTCAGATGATGCCAAGGAAGGATTGGCTGCATGTTATGATGCTTTACAGAATGGGTTCTTGTATAATGATGCATCTGATCAAAACAAATGGAATGGTTGTGGTCCTTTGAATATGGATGCCATGACAGATAATGGTGGACGTTTCAACTGGAGTGGATGGATGCCGGGTTATGATATTTGTAATGGCACTCAATCTAGCAGCTCTCGACTTATCGAAACATATTGGGCAGCAAACTATGAGGCGATAAAACGTTGTAATAGTTTGATTAGCAATGTGGATAAGGTGGATATGGATGAGAATGCAAAAGAACAGTATAAGGCAGAGGCTATTGTGATTCGCTCTTTGATGTATTTGAATCTGACGATGACTTATCAGGATGTGCCTTATATTACTGCAACTCAAAGCTTGACAGATGCTAATTGTGAGAAAACCGATAAGGCTACTATTGTTAACAACATCATGCAAGATGTACAAAACGCGGCAAATATATTACCACAGGAAACTACAGAGCGGGGAAGAATCACGAAAGGTGCAGCTCTAAGCTTGTTGGGTAGAATCGCTCTCTATAATGAAAAGTGGGACGCTGCAATCAATGCTTATCAAAAAGTATTAACTCTGGGGTATTCTTTATTCCCTGATTATACCACATTATTTACTGAAGATAACGAAAGTTGTAATGAAATTATCTGGGGAGTAAGATATGAAGGTCCTGGTAAGGGTGAAGGTAATGCAATTGGAGGCCATTGGGGCTCTCCTTTGGAGGCAATCAATGGTACTGTTGACTTGGCTGATGCCTACTATCAGTTGGATGGTACTCCTTATGCCAAGAAAGATGATGTTTGCAATATCGTTGATGGAAGTCCTGATTTGTGGTCTGCTACTGGTACTCGATATGAAAATCGTGATCCTCGTCTTAAGGCTACGCTATATCTTCCAGGTATGACATGGGGCTCTGCTGATTGGAATTATGGAGGCTCGGCTGCTTCTTTCTCTACTGTTTATGTACTGAAGTATTTTAATCCAGCTTTGGGATGGTCAACCTCATGGGACTCTGGTCAGGACTTCTACTTGATTAGGTATGCAGAGGTCTTGCTGTCTTTGGCTGAGGCTTATATTGAGAAAAATCAAAATTTAGACGAGGCTGTAAAGTTGATAGATGAAGTAAGACAAAGAGCAGGTATGCCAACCGTGGAAGCTGTGGAAGGGACTGGACTCTCTCAGGAAAAATTGAGGGAAGTTGTGCGACATGAGCGCCGAGTGGAATTGGCATTCGAAGGCTTGCGCTTGTTTGATTTGTATCGTTGGCATACTTTAAAAGAAGCTGTAGACAATATTAACAATGAAGCTTCGACTTACAAGTTTGCTTACGAATTTAGAAATTATAAAGGTGAGCAAGAGTATGTGTGGCCTATTCCACAAACAGAATTGGATAGCAATCCAATGTTGACCCAAAATGAATTGTGGAAGTAAACTTGATACAGAAAGAGTGCTTATGAGAAAAATGCAATAAGCACTCTTTCTACTGTTAGCTAATACCCAAACAAAATGAAAAAGAAAGTAAAAAATATGAATTCATTATTTTTAGTAATGGCTATGTCTCTTTGGATAGCTTGTAGTAGTTCTTCTGAGATAAGTGACGATAAGGGAGATAAAGGCAATCTTCCATCCGAAGTTGTAGATTCTACAAGTTATAAGCCAATGGCAAAGAATACTCCTGTGACAAATTATGATGGTTATTCTTTGATTTGGCATGATGAATTTGATATTGATGGTATTCCTGGCAAGGAATGGTCTTGTGAGGAGGGATTTCAGAGAAACAATGAACTCCAGTGGTATCAAAACAAAAACGCAACCGTTTCAGGAGGTTGCTTAGTTATAGAAGGACGCAAGGAGAGAGTTGTAAACCCTAACTATGTTGCAGATAGTGGAGATTGGAAGCTACAACGTAAGTATGCTGAGTTTACATCAAGCAGTGTTACCACCCAAAATAGTTTTTCTTTTCACTTTGGAAGAATTGAAGTTCGAGCAAAAATACCTACAACTTCAGGAAGTTGGCCAGCAATATGGCTGCTTGGTGATAAATGGGAATGGCCAAATAATGGAGAAGTAGATATCTTGGAATTTTACATTAAGAATGGGCGCCCGTCTATATTGGCAAATGCTTGTTGGGGAGACAATGGCTTGTGGAAAGCTATTTGGAATGAGTCTGTCACCCCTTATTCTCATTTCACAAGTAAGGATAAGGATTGGGCGCAGAAATTTCATGTATGGAGAATGGATTGGGATGAAAAATATATGTCTATTTATGTGGACGGAGAACTTCTTAATAAGATAGATTTGTCTACTACATACAATAAGGGTTATGGTGATAATTTTGAAAATCCCTTTACTTCGAGTGCCATAAAGCATTATATTATATTGAATCTGGCGATAGGTAGTAATGGAGGTACTCCTGATTTATCTCATTTCCCTCTGAAATACAATGTTGATTATGTTCGTGTCTATCACAAGAATTGATAGCTCGCTTGAAAAGACTTTGTTGACTTATACAGATATAGATTTCATAAGCCTGCATTCTTGAAGTTTACAACTCGTTAAATGAACACAGCTCTAAAAGGTAATGTTTTTGGGTAATTCAGGGTACGGAGGATGCTTTTTACTGTTGAGGGCTTGATTTCTCGAAAAAAAAGGCTACTTTCGTATAATTTGAAGGAATTTATTGAAGTTTTTTTATTTTCTGGCTTGTAATTCGGAAATTTTATCTAAATTTGCATTTGAAATAGCTATTTTAGAAAAGGACGAGTTTATGGAAGATAGAAAAGATTTTCTCGGAATACAAACTATCGAGAATGTAATCAAAGAAAACTATGTGTATGTAGTCAAGACAGCTTTTGGCTATCAGTTGGTTCATATGAAGAAAAAGAATATTGCTATTGTGATGATGCTGTTGCTTTCTGCTATGGGGGCAATGGCGCAAGGAGTGGAGAATCGTGTGGGTAGATTTTCTGTGATACCCCGTATTGGTGTGGCTATTGCCAATCTGAGTGATAATTCCATCTATCTGGCAACGGAAAACAACCGGGAGGTGAAATCCAAGAGTCAGGCGGGATTCCTGGGTGGACTCGATGTGGAGTATCGTGCCACTGACTACCTGGGTGTTTCTCTGGGTGCTTATTATGCCCGTCAGGGTGCCCGCTGGGGTGACTATGAGATGGCTGTACAGGGAGATGCAGGTAATAATGGAGTCAAGAAATATACGGGTGTGAAGGATCATCGCCTGAATCTTGACTATGTTCAGGTGCCTCTGATGCTGAAGGCATACGTGGCTCCTCAGTTTGCCATTATGGCTGGTGCACAGGTGGGGTTCTTGTGTGGAGATGGCAAGATGCTGTCGGAAGAAACTGACTTGGAGAAGGATAATAAGACGGGTTCTACTCTTTACAAGGAAAGCCGGGATGTGGAAAGCACATACGCTGCCAAGAAGGTAAATGTATCTATTCCTGTGGGTTTGTCGTATGAGTATTTGAATGTGATTCTGGATGCTCGCTATCATATCGGCTTGACCAAGGTGAATAAGGTAGATGGCGGAGATTCCAAGAACAAGGTATTCACTTTTACGGTAGGCTATCGATTTGGGCTTTAGTTGATTATACCACTTTTACTCCTTTAGCTGAAAAGAAAAAGCTCTATATCTTCAGTACTGAGGATATAGAGCTTTTTTCGAAACGATTATCCTACCTGGCTTCCTGGCTTAACCTGACCCAAGAGAGAGGTAACATTGAGTGAGCCATCGAAGTTAACGGCAGAGAGAATCATACCCTGACTCTCAATACCCATCATCTTGCGAGGAGCAAAGTTGGCAACGAAGAGAACATCCTTGCCGATCAACTGCTCTGGCTCATAGTATGCTGCGATACCTGAACAGATAGTACGCTCTACGCCTGAACCATCATCGATGGTGAACTTCAGGAGCTTCTTAGACTTCTTCACCTTCTCGCAGTTCAGAATGTGACCTACGCGGATGTCGAGCTTTTCGAAATCATCAAAGCTAACCTCTGGCTTGATAGGAGCAGCCTTGTAAGAAGCTTCCTCGTTAGCCTTCTTTGTGTCAGCGAGTTTCTGGAGCTGCTTCTCAATCACCTCATCCTCAATTTTCTCGAAGAGCAATTCTGGCTCACCAAGCTGTGTACCAGGCTTGAGGAGGTCTGTACTGCCGAGCTGAGTCCACTCGAAGGTAGGCATATTGATCATCTTGCGGAGCTTCTCTGATGAGAATGGCAAGAATGGCTCAAAGGCGATGGCAAGGTTGGCAACCAGCTGGAGGGAGATGTTCAAGATGGTCTCCACACGCTTAGGATCGGTCTTCCAAACCTTCCAAGGCTCGCACTCTGTGATGTACTTGTTGCCGATACGTGCCAGGTTCATAGCCTCCTTCTGAGCCTCACGGAACTTGAATACGTTGAGATACTGCTCAACCTTCTCCTTCACATCCTTGAACTCAGCGATAGCCTTCTGGTCAACCTCCTGCAATTCACCGCAGGCAGGAACCACGCCGCCCCAGTACTTCTTGGTGAGCTGGAGAGCACGGTTTACGAAGTTACCATAAACGGCAACCAACTCAGAGTTATTGCGCTCCTGGAAATCCTTCCAGGTGAAGTTGTTGTCCTTGGTCTCTGGAGCATTGGCTGTCAATACATAGCGCAAGACATCCTGCTTGCCAGGGAGATCTACGAGATACTCGTGCAACCAAACAGCCCAGTTGCGAGAGGTAGAAATCTTATCATCCTCAAGATTCAGGAACTCATTGGCTGGTACGTTATCCGGCAGGATATAGTCGCCGTGAGCCTTCAGCATGGTAGGGAAGATGATGCAGTGGAACACGATGTTGTCCTTACCGATGAAGTGAACGAGACGTGTCTCTGGATCCTGCCACCACTTCTGCCATGTACCCCATTTCTCTGGCTGTGCATCGCAAAGCTCCTTGGTGTTGGAGATGTAACCGATAGGAGCATCAAACCAAACATAGAGCACCTTGCCTTCTGCTCCCTCTACAGGAACAGGAATACCCCAATCCAGGTCGCGGGTCATTGCACGAGGCTGAAGATCCATATCCAACCAACTCTTGCACTGTCCGTAAACATTGGAACGCCACTCCTTGTGACCTTCCAGGATCCACTGCTTCAACCAATCCTGATACTTGCCCAATGGGAGATACCAGTTCTTGGTAGGCTTCTTGACGAGTCCATGACCAGGGTTGTTCTTATTGGTAGGGTTGATCAACTCTTCTGGAGAGAGGGTAGCACCACATTTCTCGCACTGGTCGCCGTATGCACCTTCTGCACCACAGCGAGGGCAGGTACCCACGATGTTACGGTCGGTAAGGAACTCGCCGGTAACCTCATCGCAGAACTGCTCTTCTACTTTCTCTTCCAAAACACCCTTATCGTAAAGAGTACGGAAGAAATCAGAAGCAAACTTATTGTGAACCTCAGAAGTTGTGCGGCTATAGATATCAAAAGAGATACCGAAATCCTCGAAACTCTTCTTGATGAGGTTGTGATAGCGATCCACTACTTCCTGTACGGTAATGCCTTCCTTCTTGGCACGGATGGTGACAGGTACACCATGCTCGTCGCTACCGCCGATGAAAACAACGTCTTGCTTTTTAAGGCGAAGATAGCGTACGTAAATATCGGCTGGCACATAAACACCTGCCAGGTGGCCGATATGCACACCACCGTTAGCGTAAGGCAATGCTGCGGTAACAGTGGTACGTTTGAAATTCTTTTGTTCCATATTAGCTAATATATTTTTGTTATTTGGGTGCAAAATTACAAAAAAATGTTGGAAATGCGGAATAATTAGGTGTCCTTTTTCTCCTTTATATATATAATAAGGTGTAATTTGATAGTTTTAGATAGGAGAATTCTAAAACTCAGATACTAAAAAAGGCTCTAGCTTTCCAGCCCGAGCCTTTTTGTGCTTGCCCTTCAGGTCTTTCTGATAAGGGTTGCACAATCATTATCATTTACTATTGTATTGAGTATTGCTGTTTTAATAATCAATCTTCTTACCTTAATATGTAGAAAACTTCCTCCTTATTATATATTATACTTTATATTTTAAAGTGTCTTATTTTTCTTTATTGAGTGATGATTACATCACGTTCAAGTAAGCGATAACAGCCAACTCTGCGATAAGAATCGCGAAACCTACCTTCTTGATAACTTCTGTAATTCTAAAAATACTATCCATAGTCTTGAAATTTTAAAAGTTTATTTTTGTTCTGTTATACCTACGTTGTGATAACGTCTGTTTTACGATTGCAAAGGTACGTGTTTTTCTGCTTGTAAGGGGGTAAAAGTTGTTTTATCGGGGCGTATTTTGTTTTTAAAGTGGGGGTATTTAACAAAAAATACCCCCTATACAATAAAAAGTACTCCTTCTTTGGACGATTTTATTATGTCTTCAGGCTAATATTTGTCTTAGAAGTGTCCTCTTTCTGCCCAATCTCCCCTATCCAGAGTCCGATATCCGATAGCTTCTGCCAGGTGTTGAGGCTCTACCTGCTGACTTCCGGCAAGGTCGGCAATGGTTCGGGCAACTTTTAAGATACGGTTGTAGGCACGTGCAGAAAGGGATAGTTTCTCCATTGCCATCCTGAGAAGGTTGATTCCTTCCTCTGTTGGTTCCGCAAATTGGTGAATCATACGTTCCGTCATCTGAGCATTACAATGTATTCCCTTGAAATCCTTGAATCTTTCTGCCTGAATCTCTCGAGCTCTGATTACTCTTTCCCTGATTCTGGCACTTGGCTCGCCAGGTGCTGCCTTGGAAATGTCCTTGAAAGGTACTGGACTGATTTCGCACTGGATATCGATGCGGTCGAGTAGCGGACCGGAAATCTTGTTCATATAGCGCTGTATCTGTCCCGGGGTACAGACACAATGATGCGTAGGGTCGCCATAGTAACCGCAGGGACATGGGTTCATGCTTGCAACAAACATGAAGGAGCAAGGGTAATCGATGGTGTATTTGGCTCTGCTGATGTTGATGTGGCGGTCTTCCAGAGGCTGGCGCAAAACTTCCAAGGTGGTTTTGTTGAACTCTGGCAATTCGTCGCAGAAGAGCACGCCATTATGGGCGAGAGATATTTCGCCGGGTTGTGGAGAAGTTCCTCCACCTACCAATGCAACCTGAGAGATGGTATGATGAGGCGCTCTGAAAGGGCGCTGGGCTATAAGGGATACATTCTTGGCTAATTTGCCTGCTATAGAATGTATCTGGGTAGTTTCCAGACTTTCTGAGAGAGTAAGGGGTGGAAGAATGGAGGGAAGACGTTTTGCCATCATGGATTTTCCCGATCCGGGAGGACCTACCATGATGAGATTGTGACCGCCGGCTGCGGCTACTTCCAAGGCGCGCTTCACGTTTTCCTGACCCTTTACGTCTGCGTAGTCGTAGTCGCAATGAACCTGGTTTTCGTAAAACTCCTTACGGGTATCTACAATGGTTGGGGTGGGGGATGATTTATCACCAAGAAACTGGATGACATCAAAGAGGTTTTTCATTCCATAAACCTCCAGATTGTTCACGACGGCGGCTTCCCGGGCGTTCTGTTCCGGTACAATTAGACCTTTGTAGTGTTCTGACCTTGCCCTGATGGCGATAGGCAGGGCTCCCTTGATAGGCTGCAAAGTGCCGTCGAGGCTTAATTCGCCCACCATCATATATTCTTTGAGATGATCTTCGGGGATGTTGCCATTGGCGCCTAGAATGCCGATGGCTAGAGGAAGGTCGAAACTGCTGCCTTCCTTGCGCAGGTTGGCGGGTGCCAGGTTGATGGTAATGTCGGCTATTGGAAATTTATAGCCGCTATACTGCATGGCTGCTGCGATGCGGTCACGGCTTTCCCTGACCGCCTCGTCGCCTAAGCCCGTAAGGTGATACATGACGCCTTTGTTGAGGCTGACTTCTACAGTTACAGTCGTGACTTCCAGTCCGTTGACTGCTGCGCAATAGGTTTTTACTAACATAAGCTCTTTTTTAGAAGGTTAGAGCTCGCGGTATTATTTCAGCAGTTGGTCTAGTTTATTGTATAGATCTTGCTTGTTAAGGCCTCGGGCTGTTATTTTTCCATTTTGAAGTATGATGTTGTCGGGCATAGAAGTGAGTCCCAACTTCTTCAAAGTCTTGTCTTCCAGCATTTCTCCATTGCATACTACAGCCCAGTTGATAGAGTCGCGCTTCATGTTCTCCTCGCAGTTGCTCTTGCTTGCATCCAGGCAGAAGCCCGTCAGCTTGAGTTTGCCTTGTGACGAGCGCTGGCGCTTCTTCAACTCTCTCTGTATGTCCTGACTATCATAATTGAATGTAGCCCAGGTATAGATAACAGCAACAGGTGAACTGATCAGTTCTGTGCTGGAGATGAGTTTTCCTTTGGTGTCGTATGAAGTGAAAGTTGGTAATTTTGCACCAATTCCTGCATCTTTCATGGCAGAAATCTGCTGCTTCAGTTTACCTACCTGAATATTCTTAGGCTGTTCTTTCTCCAACAGAGTAAGGAGAGAGAGAGCTTTCTTGTAATCTGGTTGAGGTGTGGCAATGAAGTATTTCTTGATGAGAAAGAGACTTACTACCGACTTTGCGTTGTCTTCGATGAAGAGTTCTGCCTGTTTCTTTTCCTGTGGTGGAGTATTGCCAAGAATTGATTTGCGGAATTTGGTCATCAATTCATTGTTCTTGGTACCCTTCACCTCCATTTCCTTCAAGTGGGAAGCATCGCCTTTCAGTTCCACAGATTCTCCTGATTCTGCGAAGATAGGTTGCTCAGAGAAATTCGGGAAAACGATCATCAGCGTACAATCGTCATGGCAGGGCATCTCGTATGTGAATCTACCGCCTACAACTTTGATGGTGTCCACGCCTTCCATGCCACCATCTGTGCTATAAACATAAAATTCACCTTGATTCATATTTAAAAATTTGCCCTCAAGTTTAAAGTGACCACTACTGACACCACATGATGTTAGTAAAATCGATGAAATAAGAAATATGATGTATGCAAATTTTTTCATAAGAAAAATTTTAAGGGAGGAGTGCCGCGAGCGGGACTCGAACCCGCACAGCCATTACTGGCCAAGGGATTTTAAGTCCCTCGTGTCTACCAATTCCACCATTGCGGC
>OCLL01000066.1_pt1 | contig 26540 bp, 25 predicted proteins | sample 1538931 | NCBI WGS metagenome assembly OCLL01 (sample SAMN03418270, study PRJEB22391) | human gut metagenome | biome: human-gut; feature: organic feature; material: feces | host: Homo sapiens | place: Tanzania | collected 2013-01 | reverse complement strand
GAGCTGCAACGAGCATACCCAAACCAATCTTCTTCGCGTAAGCTAATTCGTATATATAATCTTGCTTTGACACGTTCAAAGCAAGATTTTTTTTTTTCATATTTCTTAAAAAAACTCTTTTTTCTTTGCTAGTCTGAAAAGAAAGTTGTATTTTTGCCGTGTTTTAAATATAAAAGCGTATGACATCTCGGGAAGATAGAGAAAAGTTAAGATTTAGCCGTGAGAACTTAAGTAAATTCTTCTATGATTTGGCTAAGGCAACTTTCACTGCTATGGTTGTGGGAGATGTAGTAACTATGTTTTTAAAGGAAGATGTAACAACTACTGCTGTTTGGCTCTTCGTTACAGGTTTGATTACCACCAGTTTGTTGTCTGCGGTTGGGTATAGAATTTCTAAAATGTAAAGATATGGAAGCATTAATTATGACATTGGCTGGTACCGGAGTAGTAGCTTTGATACTGAATATTTGGTTGAGTACAAAATCTGGTAAAAAATGGCTTAAAAGTCTTTAAGAAAAAACGAGGTAACAGGTTACGCCTGATACCTCGTTTTTTTTTATTAAATTGGCTTTTACCAATATCGTTTTCCTTTTTCTTTCAAAAGATTATTTCTTCAACCATTTGTCCAGCCATCCGAAGAAGGTGCGCTGCCAGAGCACGCCGTTCTGTGGCTTCAGTACCCAGTGGTTCTCATCAGGATAGATGAGGAGTTCGGCTGGAATACCACGCATGCGAGCGGCATTGAAGGCGCCCATACCCTGGTTGGCATTGATGCGATAGTCCATTTCGCCGTGGATGCAGAGGATTGGAGTATCCCACTTATCTACAAACTTGTGAGGACTGTTCTCGTAAGTCTTCTTGGCGTTGGCACTCTGATCCTTGTTCCAGTAAGCATCATCATACTCCCAGTTAGAGAACCAAGCCTCCTCGGTATCTGTGTACATGCTCTCCAGATTGAAAGCACCATCGTGAGCGAGGAATGCCTTGAAACGCTTGTTGTGATGACCAGCAAGATAATATACTGAGAAACCACCAAAGCTGGCACCTACACAGCCCAGACGATCCTTATCTACGTATGGAAGATTGTTGGCTGCATCGTCAATGGCAGAAAGATAGTCGTTCATGCACTGACCGGTCCAGTCTCCTGAGATCTCCTCGTTCCATGCACTTCCGAAACCTGGAAGACCACGGCGGTTAGGCAATACGATGACGTAACCGTTGGCTGCCATGATCTGAATGTTCCAGCGATAGCTCCAGAACTGGCTGACCGGACTCTGAGGACCGCCCTCGCAGAAGAGAAGGGTAGGGTACTTCTTGCTGGCATCGAAGTTGGCTGGCAGCATGATCCATACCAGCATCTGCTTGCCGTCGGTAGTCTTTACCCAGCGCTGCTCGCACTTACCCATATTCAACTGGCTCAGGATGTGGTCGTTCTCACGGGTAATCTGTTCTACCTTGGTGCTCTTGGCATCCTTGCCTGGAGTTACGATGTAGATATCAGTAGGGTGACTCATGCTGGCCTTGGTAGCGAGAAGCTTGTTGCCGTTGTTGGCAAGAGCGATGCTTCCGTAGTCTGCCCACTCATTGGTAATCTGCTTTACTTCGCCCTTGAAGTTAGCCTGATAGAGGTTCAGGGTTCCGTGCCATACACCGATGAAGGTGAGGCTCTTGTTGTCCTTGTTCCATACGAAGCCCTCTACGCTGGAGTCGAACTTGTCTGATACATAGTTCTTCTTGCCGGTAGCAAGCTCATAGACACAGAGGCGGTTGCGGTCGCTCTCGTATCCGTCGCGGGCCATACTCTGCCAAGCGATGTACTTGCCGTCGGCAGAGAACTGAGGGTTGATGTCGTAACCGGGATTGTTCTTCAGATTCTCAGGTGCATTCACAGCCTGGTTCTTCATACTCTTGGTTGCATCAATCTTAGGCTCTACATAACCAGCCTCCTTGCAGAGGTTCTTGGTCTCGCGCGTACCTATATTATATAGGTAGATGTCTGAATCGGTAGAGATGGCATACTGCAAGCCCTCCTTCTTGCGGCAGGTATAGGCAATAGTCTTGGAATCCGGACTCCAAGCTAACTGCTCGATGCCACCGAATGGAGCCATAGGGCACTCGAAAGGCTCATCCTTCAGGATATCCTCGCCAGCGTTGATGGTGCCATCCTCAGCGACATCTGCCACGAAAGGATGAAGGATGCTCTCTACGTAGTGATCCCAGTGGCGATAGTTCATATCGGTAACGAGGCGACCTGTAGCCAGAGGAAGATCAGAAGGATTCTTCTTGATGGTTCCGTGATAAGGCAACTCCTTGATGAGGATCACCTTCTTGCCGTCTGGAGAGAAGCGGAATCCCTGGATGCCCAACTCATCGTTGGTGAGCTGCTTTCTGCCAGTACCGTCTGGGTTCATGCTCCAGAGCTGTCCGCCACGGATGAAGGCAATCTTCTGTCCGCCTTGGATCCAGGCAGCATCAGTCTCGCTCTTGGCATCTGTGGTCAATGCCTTCTGGTTCTTGCCATTGGCATCCATGATGAAGAGCATCTGGTGACCCTTGTTCTCCTTTACACTGTAGTAACCTACCTGGTAAACCACCTGCTTGCCGTTAGGCGAAGCTTCTGCGGCACCGATTCTACCCATAGCCCAGAGAGCTTCTGGGGTCATCAGGTGGTTCTCCACCTTGATGTCGTTTTTCTCAATCATAGTCTGTGCATCGGCTGTATTTGCTCCCATGGTGAGAGCAGCTGCAGCCAAAATCATCGCTTTAATCATATTTTTAGATATTATTAATAATTTGTTGCAATCTTCTAAATATTCCGTGCAAAGTTACAGAAAATTAATGAGATAACAAAATTTATCTTCTTTCTTTACTAGAGTCTGCGTTTTTTTTCGTAAATTTGCAACAGAAATGATAATGTTTAGCTTAAAATGCTAAATCTACAGGAATATAAGTAAAGATATAAATATTTAGTAAATGAATACATTGTTTCTTGTGCAGTTTGCTTGCTGCATCATCGTGTCAATGTTGGGCTTGATATTGGTTTTGTCTAGGTTTCAGATTCGCTGGTCCAACCGTCGTTACGAGGTGTCTCGTTGGCTCCTTGCTTTTTCCATGTTTGTACTTGCAGGGCATTTTGTCTTGCAAATGGTTTATGGTTTCCGTGCTAAAGGCGATGCGATTGGAGCTGTTGTCAATGTTCTCTTCTATACTCCAATCTCTTTCATAATTTCCTATGCTACCTATAATTTAATTTGCTATCGGAGTGGGCGGAAGAAGTTTGTCTTGGTGGGTTGTGTGAGTTATGCATTGATTTTGATTTGTTTCTTTTTCGGATACAAAGATACTCCTAGGGGAATGCATATGGGTGAATGGCTTTATGTGATGCTTGCATTGTTTGCTGTTACCATCATATATTGCATTTATACCACGGTTATCGAGATGCGATATCATCGAAAGATTATCGAGGAAAACACCACGGAAGATTTGCTTCCTTTTGATAGATATGCCTATGCCAGTTATGGTATGGTGGGATTTTTGTTTTTGGCGATGGTAGGTGCTATCTGCTATCGTCCGTTTCTTTATTGTGTGGCACCGCTGATGCTTTTTTCTCTGATTTCCTTTACCATCAGTTTTCTGGGATATGGCTACAATATGATTCCTGCGGAGGTGAGACTGGAGCAGGAAACTGCCGATGAACCTCTTGAAGTGCTGGAAGTGAGTGATGAGGTGGGATTGTCCTCAGAGAGAATCTCTATCATAGAATCGCTGCTAGCCAGCTGGTGTGACAAGGGTGGCTACAGAGACAGTACGGTGAATATGCCAATTCTTTCTGCCAAGCTCCAAATTTCTCGCAATGAATTGAGCTTGTATTTCGAGAATTATCTGAAGAGCAGTTTCCGAATCTGGCTCAGCGATATCCGTTTCAAGGAGGCACAGCGTATGCTGCTGGAAGAATGTAGGTACAGCAATGATACCATTTCTTCTGAATGCGGCTTCTCATCCCATGCCCATCTCTATAAGATCTTCAAGGCTAAGACGGGATTTACACCGGGACAATGGAGAGATTCGGTTAGGAAAAACCGGTAGAATGCTGCGAAAAACAGTTTCATTCCTACCAATGAAACACCTATTTGATAGGAATGAAACTATTTTCTTGAGCAATGAAACTGTCAGGTTATAAAATTTTCATTATCTTTGCATCGCTAAATAATAGTAGATGATAATGATTCTTATTAACTTTTAAATGAATTGCGAAATGACAGTTTTTTCTTTATTTCAATCGACTAGTCTAGCCGATATAGTAGGAGTATGTATTATATTATCCATTGCATTGGGGGCTTTTTCCCTGATGTGGATGGATTGTAAAAAGCATCTTGCGGAGTATGACAACAAGCATTTTCATGTCTTGAATTTCGTACTCAATAAGGAGGTGTATATATTTATCTTCCTCGTCTTGGGCTTCCTGGTAGGGAGTATGTTGTTGCAGAAAGCCTATATGTAGCAGCTCTCTTCTATTTTTTCGGATAAAAGATTTGTTAGTACGATACTTTTTTTGTAATTTTGCACGCAAAATATATAAAACACAATGAAAATAGGATTTGACAACGAGAAGTATCTGAAGATTCAGTCCGAACATATCAAGGAGAGAATCTCACAGTTTGATGGAAAGCTTTATCTCGAATTGGGAGGTAAGCTTTTCGATGACCATCACGCCAGCCGCGTTTTGCCAGGTTTCCAGCCTGATAGTAAGCTGCGCATGTTTCAGAAGATTAGCGATAGCATCGAGATTGTTATCGTGATCAGTGCAGCTGATATTGAGAAGAACAAGAAGCGTGCCGATCTGGGTATCACTTACGATGAGGATGTGCTTCGCCTGCGTGGCGAGTTCCAAAACCGTGGTTTTATGGTGGGTTCTGTTGTTATTACTCATTTTAACGGTCAGCCTGCAGCCATCGCCTTCAAGCAGCGCTTGGAGCGTGAGGGCATCAAGACTTACTGCCATTATCTCATCGAGGGTTATCCTCACGATGTAGATCTCATTGCTTCTGATGAGGGTTTCGGCAAGAATGATTATGTAGAGACTGAGCGTCCGCTGGTGATTGTTACTGCTCCAGGTCCTGGTAGCGGTAAGATGGCTGTCTGCCTCAGCCAGCTTTATAACGAGAACAAGCGTGGGGTGCGTGCTGGTTATGCCAAGTTTGAGACATTCCCTGTATGGAATCTCCCGTTGAAGTATCCGGTGAACATCGCTTACGAGGCTGCTACTGCCGATCTTAACGATGTGAACATGATCGACCCATTCCATCTGGAAGCTTACAATAAGATTGCCATCAACTACAACCGTGACGTAGAGATTTATCCAGTGCTCAATGCGCTGTTCGAGGGTATCTACGGAAGCAATCCTTATAAGTCACCTACCGATATGGGTGTGAATATGGTGGGCTTCTGTATTTCTGATGATGAGGCTTGCTGCGAGGCATCCAAGAATGAGATCATCCGCCGTTACTATGCGGCTACCAACAAGATGGCTGCTGGTGCCTGCAACGATGATGAAATCAGCAAGATTCAGATGCTCTTCAAGCAGGCTAAGATTACTACCGCTTATCGCAAGGTAACCGTAGCGGCTAAGGATCATAAGAAGGAGACGGGCCATACTTCTGCTGCGATTGAGCTGGAGGATGGTACGATCATCTGCGGTCATAGCAGCGAGTTGCTGGGTTGTAGCGCAGCATTGATTTTGAATGTTACCAAGCATCTGGCTGGTATCGACCACGAGTTGAAGTTGATTCCTCAGTCGATGATTGAGCCTATCCAGCATACTAAGATTAATTATCTCGGCGGTCATAATCCTCGTCTTCATACCGATGAAGTTCTTGTAGCCCTCTCTGTTCTCTCAGAGAATGATGATAACTGCAAGAAAGCTTTGGAGCAATTGCCTAAGCTCCGTGGCTGCCAGGCTCATTGCACCGTGATGCTGAGTGATGTAGATCAGAAGATCTTCAAGAAGCTCGGAGTGGATATCACCTGCGAGCCGGTGCTGAAGAAGTAATCCACACGCCCTGAAAGGTAGGGTGTTCAAAATCCGTTTAAAATATGGCACGTTTTTAGTCGAATAATCGGTTCAACTAACTGATATTCAATAATTATTCTACACGAATATTGCGCAGAACTATAAAACGTCACATTTTTAAATTTATAACACGTTGATTTCGTGTGACTTGACTTGTATTTTAACACAAAAAACGTGTCGAAAAATTATATAGATTTTGAACACCCTACCTGTAAGGGCAAAAGCTTTCTTATCTTTTTAAAGCTTTTGCCCTTACAGGGCGTTTTGGGTATATGTCCATAATACCCAGGGTGTTACCCTGGGCTAGGAGCTTCTGCCCTTTCAGGGCGTATTGAAAAGGGCATATTGGAAAAGGTACTTTTTTATCTTTCAACCGGCATTCCGAGCTTTGTCCAGTTGAGGATGCCCCCTTCCATATCATACACCTTGAAGCCTTGCTTCTTCATTTTCAGGCAGGCACCATGGCTTCTACGTCCGCTTCGGCAGTAGATGTAATAGGTGCGGGATTTATCCAGCTGCTTGATGCCGGCATCGAAAGCCTCGGTATTGAGGTAATCCAGTTGTCGGGCATTAGCCAGATGACCTTCTGCATATTCCTTCGCTGTGCGGACATCGAGGAGAATACTGGTTGTATCTGCCTTTGCCTGGTCGATAAAGGCTTGAGGAGCCAATTTGGTGATGCCGTCGGATGGGGCTGATTTTGATGATTGACCAGTTTGTGCTGAGCAGCCACTGGTTGATAAGCCAATAGCTGCTAAAAGTGATAAGAGTATTTTCTTCATTTCCTGTTTTGTTTATACTATTTTTGTTTTTTGTTTATTTTATTCTCGTTTGTTCTGCTTGGCAGAATGAATTACAGAAAGAATTTATCTTAATGCCATGACTCGGCTGAGTATCAGTTTCTTATATTCTTTCTTCATGCCTTCTGGCAGGAAAGAGGCATCTATCAGGTCGAGCCATTTCACGATGGAGCGACGGAACTTCTTAGCGATGTTGTTGATTACTTTCTCGCTGAGTCCTGATGCCGTCATCACCTTGATGAAATCTGATTTCAGAATCTTTCTTTTTCTTCCATTCAGCGTCAGGGCGAGTTCCTCGGTATCTTCTGGCATCACTATCTTCGTGCAGAGCAGGTCGTAGGCAGGGGTTAGCCCATAGCCCAGTTTCCTGTTGTTATAGAGCGAGAAGTTCTTGAGGTGCATGTCAGCGTTGCCGGTAATCCACGAGAAGATGACTACCTCCCAATAGTTCACGAGATCGAGCTGTGAGAAGGAGGAATACTTCTTGATGAGTTTGGCAACCTGTTCGTAAGAACCTTTGTATTTGTATTCGGTAAGGCGCTCTGACAGCTGACACATATCCTCCATCGGTACTTTGGTTCCATCATCCAGTCGGTCTATTCTCCGGGTGATGTAGCAGAGTTCGCCATCGGCAAAGCGAATCAAGCCATGGGGAACCACGGCGATTTTGGCAGCTTCGGCGAGATGCATCGTGAGGTCTTCGATTTCGGGAAGACAGCGGTAGCGATCGGTTTGGGGCTTGAGGATGTATTTCCCCCAGAGTCCTACGATGGTAAATCGGGATGGTTCGTTCTTTCCGCCTGGGTTCACATCGAGAGAGAGTTTTGCCTGTACACCGGTGAGGGTGGTCTGGGCACGCACTACCTGTTTAGCCAGGTCGCCTATTTCCTTTCTAACATAGGGTAGGACAGGGGCTTCCTTGGTGCCGAAGAGTTTTCGGGCGCAAGCGGGGTGGTAATCTACCTGGCCGGGCTTGAGCGGTTTATAGCAATATAGACATTTCTCCATATTTCTTTTTCCTTTCTAGTTTTGGGGTGAAGCATTTGTTCCTTCTACAGTTGAACTGTTCGTTCCTTCTACTGGAGGATCTTCTGCTGGGATCACGCTGACGGCTCCGATGCAATCCTTGCAGCAGGCGAGGAGGAGCGACATTCTATCCCGCTGGTTGATTTTCCAACTGCTTTCTGCAATGTTCAGCAGCCATCCTTCGGGGATCAGTCCATCGAAGAAGGGGAACAGTACGGTATCGTGGTAGGGTTCATCGGATAACGGGAGCGTCAGGCTTACGGCCTCGGCTCCCTCCGATGCCAGATATCCGACATCGTAGGCGAACGTGAAGCCTGTTTCGTCTTCCGTCAGCAGGCCTACGTATTGGTCGTAGAGATAAATCTTTCCTTGTTTCATAATACTCTATTTTTATTCTTTTCTGATAGGAACGGGACCGATTTCCTGACCGAACAGGAGGAGAACTTGGTTCACTTTATCTAGTCTTAATGTTTCCTTTCCCTGCTCCAGTTCTCTTACGAATCGGAGCCCTACGCCCGATTTCGCCGCTAAATCTACCTGGGTCAATCCGAATTGCTTGCGCATCTCCTTGACGTATGCCGATAATGTATTGCTCATATATTATTTCTTTTATACCCTTTCGGGTAAAATCTTACTATTAATAATACTATATTATACCCTTTCGGTGGCAAATATACGAATAAAAAATGAAAATACCCCCGAAAAGGTATAATTTATAATATCATTTAACAAATTATACCTTTTCGGGGGTAATGTTATATACCGATTAATATTGACGAAGTAAATCTTCGATGATTACTTTCAATTCAGGCAATCCGTTTTTGATGGTGTCATAAACGATAGTTTCATCGACATTGGCATATTCGTGAGAAATCATATTTCTCATACCATATATTGCTTGCCATGGAATGTTAGGATAAGCATCTAAAGTTTTTTTCTATTTTTAAAAGTTTGCCTACGTGTTCGCCAATCACCTGTAGTCTCATAACACAAGCATTGAAGGCCATATACTTTGTTGTGGAAAGCATGAAATCACCTGCTTGTTTATGATAAGTCTATAAAATAACAATAAAAAAGCGTAATGAACACCTTTTACTGGTAATCATTACGCTTTCGTTTTTATCTGGAAAACTTTATTTTCCGAGATTGTTCTTTTTCTCGTTCAGTTCTGCCTGCTTACGCATCATCTCTTCCTGCTGCTGGCGCTGCAACTCCTGGAGGGCCTGCATTCTTGCCATAAGGCCGCTTGCCTTCTTAGGGTTGTTCTTGTTCTCCTGGTAGCGCTTCTCCAGAATGGCGAGAAGTTTCTCGTCGTTGGTGGTCTTGCGCAGAGTCCACATGATTGCGGCACTGAAGAACAATGAGATGAAGTAGTAGAAGTTCAAACCTGCTGAGTAGTCATTGAACATGAAGAAGAACATCAATGGCATGAGATACATCATCCACTGCATCATCTTCATCTGCTCTGCCTGCTGGCCTACCATCTGGTCACGCTGCTGGCGCATGGTCATCCATGAGTACAACAGGTTGGCTACGCAGAAGAGAATACAGGTCAAACTCAAGTGATCGCCAATCAACCAGATGTTGGTGTTCCACTCGAAGATAGGGTCAAAGGTACTCAAGTCGCTCATCCACAAGAACTTCTCACCGCGAAGCTGGATGGCGTTAGGAACGAAGTTGAACATCGCAACCCATACCGGCATCTGAATCAGCATTGGCAAGCAGCCAGACAGTGGACTAACACCATACTTGGCATATTCTGCCATCATCGCCTGCTGCTTCTGCATCTGGTCCTCAGGCTTGTTGAACTGAGCGGTAGCTGCCTCGAGCTTTGGCTTCAGCACACGCATCTTGGCAGAACTCATATAGCTCTTCTTTACCATAGGGTAGGTGATGAGCTTGAGAAGCAATGTGATGAGAATCAATACGATACCCATTGGGAATACCTTGCTCAGCCAGTCGAATACGTAGAGTGTGAAGAAGCGGTTGATCCAGCGAATGATAGGCCATCCCAGATAAACGAGCTTCTGGAACTCCAGATCCTTGCCGAAGGTGCTCTCCTTCTCTGTATTCTTCAGAATCTGGAAGTCGTTAGGACCGAAGTAGAACTCAAACTCAGACGCCTTCTTGCCGGTTGGGTCGAAGGAAGTCTTCATCTTAGCCTGGAACTGTTTCAGGTAGCCCGAACCCTTCTCCTGAGGGATAGACGTCATGAAGGCATCCTTGTCGAAGTTGTCCTTGGCTACCATGATGGCTGAGAAGAACTGGTTCTTGAAAGATACCCAGTCGATAGTCTCTTCAATCTTCTCGTCGATTTTCTCGCTGCCCTCGTTCAGGTGGTCGGTGCCGCCCTCTGCCTCATGATAGGTGAGGGTAGTGTAGCGGTTCTCGAACATGAAGCCACGCTCCTGCTGGCGCGCCTTGTCGCTCCAGTCGATGCTCATCTTGTTGCAGCTAGGTGAGAACAGACCTGCCATACCTTCTGCCTGCAGACTCATGTGGAGCATGTAGTCATCGCCGAGGGTATAGGTCATGCTGAGGGTCTTGCCTGGACCTGCCACAGCAGTCATGGTGACAGACTTGTCGGTCACGTTAGATGGTGTGAAATAGAGATCGCTGGTGATGATGTTGGCCTCCTTCGCCTCGAGCATGAACTTGAGGCTCTGGTCGTTGCCGTCGAAGAGTGTAACGTCCTTCTGGTCGGCAGAACCATCTTTCACCTTGAGGTTGTGACCCACGTATCCCTTGATGACTGCCTTTTCGACAGTACCACCCTTGGTGTTGAGAGTCAGCTCAACCTTCTCATTTTTCAAAACTACTTTCTGAGCCTGACCCTTCAGCGCCGAATAGAAGAGGGCTGTAGAGTCTGCCTCAATTTTAGCCTTAGCATCCGCCTGGCGCTTAACAGCGGCAGCCTTGCTGGCTTTTTCCATCTCGGCGTGCTTCGCCTTGGCGATGGAGTCCTGAACGAATGCCGCTCTCTGCTCTTCGGCTGAAGGCTGGTTGTACCAGCTAAAGCCTATCAGCACTACGGCAATCAGGAGGAAACCGATAATGTTGTTCTTATTCATTATTATTTTTATTGTTTTATTTTCTCTGAAGAGACAGCAAACGTTATGCCATTCTGCTGTCAGAAGCCAGCCAACCGCTATTTCTTGTTAGCGATGGCTGTCTTTACAAAGTCAACAAACAATGGGTGTGGCTTCAATACCGTGCTCTGGTACTCTGGATGATATTGTGTTCCGATGTACCACTTCAAGCCCGGGATCTCTACTACCTCTACCAGGTCGCTTTCCGGATTGCGGCCCACGCACATCATGCCGTGCTTCTCGAATTCTTTCTGGAACTCGTTGTTGAACTCATAGCGATGGCGATGACGCTCCTGGATATGTTCCTTCTTATAGATGTTGAACACGCGACTGCCCTGTCTCAGCACGCACTCGTAGGCGCCGAGTCGCATGGTTCCACCCATGTTTGATATGTTCTTCTGCTCCTCCATGATGTCGATGACATTATGTGGAGTCTTCTCATCCATCTCACGAGAGTTGGCATCCTTGTAGCCCAATACGTTGCGGGCGAACTCAATCACGATCATCTGCATACCCAGGCAGATACCGAAGGTAGGGATGTCGTGGGTGCGGGTATAGTGGGCTGCGATAACCTTGCCCTCGATGCCGCGCTGGCCGAATCCTGGGCAGATGACGATACCGTCCTGACCCTTCAGCTGCTCAGCCACGTTGTCTTCTGTGAGATATTCTGAGTTGATGAATGTAATCTTTACCTTGTGGTCGTTGTAGGTGCCGGCATGCGAGAGACTCTCGCGGATGCTTTTGTAGGCATCCTGCAGGTCGTATTTTCCTACGAGACCGATGTTTACCACCTCTGTAGCCTTGTTTCTGCGGTCGAGGAATGTCTTCCAAGGACCCAGTGCTGGTGTCTCGCCGATAGGCTCGCCCATCTTGCGGAGGATGGCGGTATCGAGGCCCTGGTTCTGCATGTTTACAGGCACCTCGTAGATGCTAGGAAGGTCTTCGCTCTGAATTACGCAGTCGATATCTACGTTACAGAAGCTTGCCACCTTCTTCAGGATTCCCTCATCGAGATGCTTCTCGGTGCGGAGAATCAGAACATCTGGCTGAATACCTACGCTCTGCAGTTCCTTCACGGAGTGCTGGGTAGGCTTTGTCTTCAACTCGCCTGCTGCCTTGAGATAAGGCACATAGGTGAGGTGCACATTGACTGCGTTCTTGCCCAGCTCCCATTTCAGCTGTCGGATAGCTTCCATGTATGGGGCACTCTCGATGTCGCCGATGGTTCCGCCAATTTCGGTAATAACGAAGTCATAGTGATACTTCTTGCCGAGCAGCTTCACGTTGCGCTTGATCTCGTCGGTGATGTGAGGCACCACCTGGATGGTCTTGCCGAGATAATCGCCGCGACGTTCCTTGTCAATGACTGCCTTGTAGATACGACCTGTGGTGAGAGAATTCGCTTTCGTAGTCTGAATACCGGTGAATCGCTCGTAGTGTCCGAGGTCGAGGTCGGTCTCCATACCATCTACCGTTACGTAGCACTCACCATGCTCGTACGGGTTCAGCGTACCCGGGTCGATGTTGATGTATGGGTCAAACTTTTGGATAGTAATGTTGTAGCCTCTTGCTTGAAGAAGTTTACCGATGGATGAAGATATGATTCCTTTACCCAAAGAAGAAACCACACCACCAGTAACGAAGATGTACTTTGTTTCAGCCACGATGTTTATAATTTAAATTAGAATAATTTGGGTGCAAAGTTACTATAAAATTATGAATTAGCCAAAATATTTGTAAAGAATGGCGTTGAATTTAGAATTATTTTGTTACCTTTGTGCCCAAATTAGTATATGAAGGAATGAAAATAAGATTTGGATTACTCATTTTAGCTTTAGTTGCGGGGGCTGTGACGGCGGATGCCCAGCGTTCCCGCAGGCATACAGCGGTGGTGAAAACTCCATCGATGGTGGAGAGTTATGTAGATTCGCTGGCTCATATCAGGGAGCGTATCGACTCTACCCGGATGTCATCGGATGACTCCCGGTATACCATGCTCTTCACGCCACTTACGTATTATCGTTCACCTGCCAACCATTTCCTGCGCCTCCGTCCTGAGGGTGGGGTAGGCGATTCACTGGGCGTGATGCTCGATAAGACCCTGATGGATGTTTATCTCAACCGGCCAGACCTGGTGAAGACTACGCAGCGACATCTGGAAGAGGTGGGCGCTCCTATCGTGGCGGATACAAAGACCAAAAAGCCGAAGCGCGACATCATTGAAGAGGTGGCGCCTAAGGTCTTCGAACCGGAAGCTGCTCCTTCGGATATCGTCATCTTCAAGCCTAACTTCTGGACTTTTGGAGGTGATTACTATCTGCAGTTCCTGCAAAACTATGTGTCTGACAACTGGTATAAGGGTGGTGAGAGTAACTACTCCCTGTTGGGACGCGTAACGATGATGGCGAACTACAACAACAAGCAGAAGGTGAAGTGGGAGAACAAGCTGGAGATGCGATTGGGATACCAGACATCCAAGGGAGACTCGGTGCATTCGCTCAAGACATCCGATGACTTGATCCGATACACCAGCAAGTTGGGTCTTCAGGCATCCCGAAAATGGTATTATACCATCCAGATGGTGGCGCAGACTCAGTTTGCCCATGGTTACAAGAGCAATGACAAGATGGTGTATTCCGATTTCTTCTCACCATTCAATCTGAATATCTCTGTCGGTATGGATTATACGGTAGATTGGTTGGATCACAAGCTGAAGGGTAGTGCCCATCTGGCTCCTCTGGCGTTCAACTGGAAGTATGTGGGCCGTGAGGATCTTGCCACAAGATACGGATTGAAGGAGGGACAGCATGGTATGACCGATTACGGTTCTGAGTGTACCTTCGATCTTACCTGGCAGGTGATGGAGAACCTGAAGTGGAAGACCCGTCTCTGGGCATACACTACTTACAAGCGTGCTGAGATAGAGTGGGAAAACACGATTACCTTCCAGTTCAATCGCTATATTTCATCGAATATCTTCCTCTATCCTCGTTTCGACGATGGAGCGCAGCGTAAGGATGATCAGAGCTATTGGCAGTTCAAGGAGTTCATGTCTATCGGATTCTCTTACTCTTTCTAGCAAGAGATTGAGCATATATATGATAAAGGCTCGTTCCAAATCACTGGAACGAGCCTTTATCATATCTGTTAGAATCTGAAGCAGAACTCTGCATCTGCCATGGAGTAATTGTGCTTGGCGAGGGTCTTGTCATTCACCAATGCATACTCGGTGAGGATGCTGATTCGCTTGCCGATATGGAAGTTCAAACCTGCCTCATACTGCGTCTTCTGCATATTGTTCTTGCCGTTAGGCTGATACATGTCGTAACGAGCCTTGATGTCGATGCGGCTGTTCTTTGGCAGCTGTGCCAATGGGGCGATCACCAATCCGTAAACACCCTGTGCCTTATCGCCGATCTTCTCGTTCAGGCTGCAGTCCTTCGAGTTGGTATCGTTGAAGCTGGTGAGACTCTTGGCAAATGCCTTGCCGGTAGAGTGGATGTACTCAGAACGCACAATCCAACCGTCTTTCTTGTATTCGAAAGAGAAGGCGTAGCGGTTCTGATTGAGGCTGCGAACCTCGTTGGTATGAGTAATCTCTTGGGTCGCACCAGGGGCTACGCTGGAGGTTGGGTCGGCAACAGTTTCCGTCCAGTTTCCCTTTCTTGCATAAGAACCGGTCCATCCGAAGGCACCGATTCGCATGCCGCTTACTGGCATCAACCATACGCCACCAATCACATTCTTCTGATTATCAACGTCCTTGGTGTTGATGCCCTGTCCGTTGAATACACCAATCTGATAGTGCAGCAGGTTTCTGCCGTTGGCATTCTTCAGGAAATCACCCTGCAACTGCAGACCGATGTCTCGGCCATTGGAAGCATGTTCGCCTGCGCGGTCGCTGAAGCCAGCCAGCTTGCTCACGTTCTGGGAATATCCCATGAATCCCTGGTCGATAGGGTGCATCGGATTCTCGAAGGTGAATGGATTCTTGAACTGACCAATCTTCACCTTGAAGTACTCGAACTTCTGCCATTCAGCAAACAGGTCCACCATTCTTGGGCTTGAACCCAGGTTGGAAGTGTTGCCGTTAATCTGGATTTGAGTCTTCCAGTAGAAGTCGTCGGCAATGCGACCTTCCAGAGAGATTCGCGCCAAACGGATGTTGAACGAATTAGATTCCGCATTCTTTTGTCCGCTGTACTGATACTGGGTCATTCCGTAACCCGACAATTTCACATTGCTCAACCATGAAGGCAATTCGATGGTCTGCTTTTTCTGGGCGCTGGCTGAGACTGCCGTCAAAGCCATGAGCGCCATGATGATACTCTTTTTCATCTTGTTTCTATTTTGTTTCTAGGTTTATCTCTTTTCGAGCAATACCACGTTCTCCACGTGAGGAGTATGAGGGAACATATCAACTGGCTGGACTGCAGCTACCTTGTAGTGGCCGTCCATCAGCTGCAGGTCGCGAGCCTGGGTAGCAGGGTTGCAACTTACATACACGATGCGCTTTGGAGCCGCATTCAGAATCACGTTCACTACATCCGGGTGCATGCCTGCACGTGGAGGGTCGGTGATGATGACGTCAGGTCGACCGTGCTGGGCGATGAAGTCGTTGGTCAGGATATCCTTCATGTCGCCTGCGTAGAAGAGAGTGTTCTCGATGTGGTTCACCTGCGAATTCACCTTGGCATCCTCGATGGCCTCTGGTACGTATTCGATGCCGATTACCTTCTTAGCCTTGTGAGCCACGAAGTTGGCGATGGTTCCTGTACCGGTGTAGAGGTCGTAAACCAGCTCGTCGCCAGTGAGGTTGGCAAAATCGCGAGCCACGCAGTAGAGGTGGTAAGCCTGCTCGGTATTGGTCTGGTAGAAACTCTTAGGACCTACCTTGAACTTCAGGTCCTCCATCAGTTCGAAGATGTGGTCGTTGCCCTTGAAGAGGCTGAGCTCCAGGTCGTTGATGGTATCGTTGCCCTTTTGGTTATCTACATACATGAGTGAGGTAATCTGAGGGAACTTGTCTGCCACCTGCTGCATCAGTTCCAGCGCTCTCTGCTCATCTCCCTCCTCATCGTAATGGAATTGGAATACGAGCATCCACTCTCCGGTATTTGAATTGCGGATCATCATGTCGCGGAGCAATCCGTGCTGCTCGCGCAGGTCGTAGAAGGTATAGTTGTGAGAATCAGCGTATTCGAATACGAAGTTGCGGATTTCGTTGCAGAGATCATCCATCAGCCAGCACTTCTTGATAGGATAAATCTTGTCGAAGGCACCGGTGATATGGAAACCGATGGCGTTCTGGGCGTGGCGTTCCTTGAGAGAAGTTACTGTATCTTCTTCTTTCTGAGGGAGTTGAGCCAACTCTTCTGAAGTAAACCAGCGCTTGTTGCTGCATCCGAACTCAATCTTGTTACGGTATTCCTGGGTCTTCACGCTGCCCATGATGGGGCGGAACTCTGGGAGTTCGATCTTGCCGATGCGGGTGAGCTGGTCTTCCACCTGCTTCTGCTTCGCCTTGATCTGTTCCTCGTAAGGGAGGTTCTGCCATTTGCAACCGCCGCAGATGCCGAAGTGCTCGCACATAGGCTCCTGTCTTACGTCGCTCTTCTTGATGAAGCGAACCACCTTCGCCTCGCAATACTTATGTTTTTTCTTAACTACCTGCAAATCTACCACATCGCCAGGTACGCAGAAAGGCACGAAGATGACCTGGTCATCTACGCGGGTGATGCACTTACCCTCGGCTGCTACGGCCTCGATGGTGATGTTCTCCAAGAGAGGTAATGGTTTACGTTTTCTTGCCATAATTCAATTTTGTTTTTTTATGGCTGCAAAGTTAATACATTTTTGCGAGAAATGAAAGAGTTGTCCCGGATTTTTTCAGTCTTTGTCCCGGATGTTGTGAGGTTGAGAGGAATGGAAGGAGGGGGAGATGGGACGGGAAAGGGAGAGGAAGAAGAGAGGAAAAGGTGAAAAAGTGAAAGTGAAAAGGTGAATGAAGTGAATGGTTAACGGGGTGAATGGTGAACGGGGTGAATTTGATGAATATGGTGTATGCAGCGAATGGCAAAAAGGTCAAAAGGTCAAAAGGTCAAAAGTGACTTTTCGTAAAAAGACGATGGGTTGATGACAGGTTCTTGAATATTGTTAATGACAGGTTCTTGAATATTGTTAATGACAGGTTCTTGAATATTGTTGATGACTAGTTCTTGTATATTCAGGTAGAAGATTTCTTCCATATATAATAAGGTAGTATTTACGCGCGTACATTATTATATGGATTTTTAATCCTTATTATAAGAATTCATTTTGCATCCACATTCGCAAATTCGGCAGATTCACCCAATTCACTATTCACCTCATTCACCTTTTCACTTTCACCTTTTCACTTTTGTCAAATGTGACTTTTGACCTTTTGACCTTTTGACCTTTTGTCCTTTTTTCCCTTTTGTCCTTTTTTCCCTTTTGTCCTTTTAGAATCTTCCCCCATGCTTTCTCCCGGTGTCCCCTCTGAGCCCCAGTTCCAGGCGATTCCATCGCCTGTTCCTTCCCTCTCTCGATGCCCATTTTCCTACGTCGCGACGTAGCAATTCCTGCGTCCCGACGTAATAATTCCCGCGTCGCGACGTAGGAAAAAGGGGCTTTGGAGGGAGCACAGCCTCTCAATCTGTCAGAATCTCTTTCTTTGCCCACTTATAAATTCCTCTCAATCGTGGCATATTGATAGTGGATTGTTAAAAATAGCCCCGTGTGTGCGACAACAGTGTGAAATGTAATCTCGAGATAGCAAAAAAGCGTATAAAAGTTTGGCGGTTTCAGGGAAATGTTGTATATTTGCATCATCAAAGCAGTTTGATAATAACTAGAATTATATAATATTTTTGAACCTATAACAAAATGAACGAAAAAAGAGTTTATACATTCGGTAATGGACAAGCCGAAGGTAATGCGAAGATGCGCGAAGTTCTTGGCGGTAAGGGTGCAAACCTCGCTGAGATGAATCTTATTGGTGTACCTGTTCCTCCAGGTTTCACTATTACAACTGACACTTGTAATGAGTATTATGAGGTGGGTGAGGAAAAAATCAAGGAACTTCTTCAGGACGAAGTAGCTGCTGCTGTAGCTCATACTGAGGCATTGATGAACTGCAAGTTCGGTTCCGTTGAGAATCCTCTCCTCGTTTCAGTACGTTCAGGTGCTCGCGCTTCTATGCCAGGTATGATGGATACTATCCTCAACCTTGGTCTGAATGATGAGGTGGCTGAGGGTATGGTCAAGAAGACCGGTAATCCTCATTTCGTTTACGATTCATATCGTCGTTTCGTACAGATGTACGGTGATGTTGTTATGGGTCTTAAGCCAGTTAACAAGGAAGACATCGATCCATTCGAGGCTATCATCGAAAAGGTGAAGGAAGAGCAGGGTGTTACTCTCGACAAGGACCTCTCTGTAGAGTCTCTCAAGAAACTCGTTGAGCTCTTCAAGGCTGCTATCAAGGAGCAGACTGGTCAGGATTTCCCTACCAATCCTATCGAGCAGCTCTGGGGTGCTATCTGCGCAGTGTTCCGTTCTTGGATGAACGAGCGCGCTATCCTCTACCGTAAGATGGAGGGTATTCCTGATGAGTGGGGTACGGCTGTTTCTGTCATGGCGATGGTATTCGGTAACATGGGCGAGACTTCTGCTACTGGTGTTTGCTTCTCTCGCGATGCAGGTAATGGTGAGAACCTCTTCAATGGTGAGTATCTCATCAATGCACAGGGTGAGGATGTCGTAGCCGGTATCCGTACTCCACAGCAGATTACAAAGATCGGTTCTCAGCGTTGGGCTGAGCGTGCTGGAATCTCTGAGGAGGAGCGCGTTGCTAAGTATCCTTCTATGGAAGAGGCTATGCCTGGGCTTTACAAGGAGCTCGATGCTCTCCAGGATAAGCTGGAGCACCACTATCACGATATGCAGGATATGGAGTTCACCGTACAGGAAGGCAAGCTCTGGTTCCTCCAGACTCGTAATGGTAAGCGTACAGGTACCGCTATGGTGAAGATCGCTATGGATCTCCTCCACGAGGGTATGATCGATGAGAAGACTGCTATCCTCCGCTGTGAGCCACAGAAGCTCGATGAGCTCCTGCACCCAGTATTCGATAAGTTGGCTCTCTCTAAGGCTAAGGTCATCACTCAGGGTCTCCCTGCTTCTCCAGGTGCTGCTTGCGGTCAGATCGTATTCCACGCTGACGATGCTCAGGAGTGGCACGAGGATGGCAAGAAGGTCATCATGGTTCGTATCGAGACTTCTCCTGAAGACCTCGCCGGTATGTCTGCTGCCGAGGGCATCCTTACCGCTCGTGGTGGTATGACTTCTCACGCTGCCGTTGTAGCCCGTGGTATGGGTAAGTGCTGCGTATCTGGTGCCGGCTCTATCAACGTTGACTACAAGACTAAGACTGTTGAGATTGAGGGCGTTGTTTACAAGGAGGGTGATTATATCTCTCTGAACGGTACTACAGGTCAGGTTTACGCAGGACAGATTGAGACAAAGGCTGCAGAGCTTTCAGGCGACTTCAAGGAGCTGATGGACCTCTGCGACAAATATACAAAGATGGAGATCCGTACCAATGCAGATACTCCACACGATGCTGAGGTAGCTCGTGCATTCGGTGCCAAGGGTATCGGTTTGACACGTACAGAGCACATGTTCTTCGACGATCAGAAGATCGTTGCTATGCGTGAGATGATTTTGGCAGGCTCTGTTGAGGGTCGTGAGAAGGCGCTTGCCAAGCTCCTCCCATATCAGAAGGCTGACTTCTACGGAATCCTCAAGGCTATGGATGGCTGCCACGTGAACATCCGCTTGCTCGACCCACCTCTCCACGAGTTCGTACCACACGATAAGGCTGGTCAGGAGACTATGGCCAAGGAGATGGGCGTAAGCGTTGAGGAAATCAAGAAGCGTGTGAACTCTCTGGCAGAGAACAACCCTATGCTCGGTCATCGTGGTTGCCGTCTCGGTATCACATTCCCTGAGATTACAGCTATGCAGACTCGTGCCATCCTTGGTGCAGCTTGCGAGTTGAAGAAGGAGGGTTACAACCCATGCCCAGAAATCATGGTTCCTCTTATCGGTACCGTTCAGGAGCTCAAGCAGCAGAAGGCTATCATCCTCGCTACTTCTAAGGAAGTATTCATCGAGTACGGCGTAGAGGTTGAGTTCGAGATTGGTACTATGATTGAGATTCCTCGTGCTGCCCTTACTGCAGGTCAGATTGCAGAGGAGGCTCAGTACTTCTCATTCGGTACTAACGACTTGACACAGATGACTTTCGGTTACTCTCGTGACGACATCGCTTCATTCCTCCCTGCATACATGGAGAAGAAGATCTTGAAGGTTGACCCATTCCAGGTTCTCGACCAGGAGGGTGTTGGTCAGCTCATCAAGATGGCAGTAGAGAATGGTCGTGCTACCCGTCCTAACCTCCGCACTGGTATCTGCGGTGAGCACGGTGGTGAGCCTTCATCAGTTAAGTTCTGCGCTAAGGTTGGCATGAATTATGCTTCATGCTCTCCATTCCGTGTGCCTATCGCACGCTTGGCTGCGGCGCAGGCTGCTGTTGAGGAGTAATCCTCTCTTCTTTAGGAAGACAGTACGATTAAAAGATTAGATAATTAGAGGGGGAGGTGTTTCGCCAGAAACACTTTCCTCTTTTTCGTTTTTTTAGCGATTGTTGGATAGAAAAACACGAAAAAACTTGCAGATTACAATTATTTTCTGTACTTTTGTCGGAAAATAGAGAAATATGGAAGGATTGGTAATGATTTATGCGACGATTACCCGGCTCGCCCTGAAAGGGCAGAAGCTCCTAGCCCAGGGCAGCGCCCTGGGTAATAGTTGTTGTAGCTCTGCGCCCTGTAAGGGCAAAAGCTTTAAAAATATAGCTGCCAAATGAAAGCTTCTGCCCTTACAGGTAGGGTGTTCAAAATCCGTTTAAAATATGGCACGTTTTTAGTCGAATAATCGGTTCAACTAACTGATATTCAATAATTATTCTACACGAATATTGCGCAGAACTATAAAACGTCACATTTTTAAATTTATAACACGTTGATTTCGTGTGACTTGACTTGTATTTTAACACAAAAAACGTGTCGAAAAATTATATAGATTTTGAACACCCTACCTTACAGGGCGTAATTACCATTCTATATTATCCCCAGGGTGTTGCCCTGGGCTAGGAGCTTCTGCCCTTTCAGGGCGTATGGGGCTTACTTGCGAAATTTAGTAAATAATTTAAAGGCTTCAAAAATGAATACATTGGCTTTAACTTTTGCCGTGTGCTCAATTGTAGCATTGGCCTTTCTTGCATGGCTCTTTACTCCTTGGGGAAAGAAATGGTCGAAGGAATTGTAAGAATGAAGAAGATGAAATATATAATGATGGCTTGCTTGCTGACTGCAAGCCTGGGTGTCGGGGCCAAGTCGATGAAAGACCTGCTGGTTTCGATGCCTGATGAGGTAATGCCTTGTCTCAACAAGAACATGCGACTCGAATTTGCTGAGTTGCAGGAGATGGGAGTGAAGGCTGAAGTGAAAAATCTCCTGGAAGAGGTGAGCGTGATGGATACGCTGACCCAGGACTTCGTGCAGATCCGTATGACCAAGGCTTCTACCTTGCAGATGAAGAAGTTGCCTGTGGAAAACGGAGATTCCGTGCTCTGCATAGTCAAGACTTTCGCTGGTCCCGAGAAGGAGAGTGAGCTCTATTTCTACAATCAGGATTGGAAGAAGATGGATGCTACTCCCCTCCTGGATGGTAAGCGAATGGAGGATCTGGCAGAAAGTCTTATCCAGAAACCGGATACGATGAGCGAAACTCGCTTTGCAGAACTGAAGGCGATGATAGAACCGAGAATGGTAAGTGCCTTGCTTTTGCAGAACGAAAACTCGCTGGTTATCCGCCTGTCTTTGCCATTGCTCTCTGCTGATGATAAAAAGGCAGTAAATGCAATAAAATTGCAAAGAAGTTTTAAATGGAATGGAAAAACCTTTAAAGAGAGTTAATTCTATATAGGTTTTTATAATAAAATATGGAAAGTTGCAGGATTATTTGTAATTTTGCAGCGTGTTTTTCATGGTATTAGATTATTAAGGTTAATAAAAGATTGGTTGTCGGGAGACAATCAATTTTTTTTTGTGCCTATATGAAGATGCTTGGGTTGTTTAGAAGATAAACAACCCAATGATTCCACAGATGAAAAGCAGCAGAATCGGATTCGCCTTCCTTACTTTTGTGAAGTAGAAGGCACCCAGGAACAATGCTACGCTGGCACCGAAAGCAAATGGATCTTCTGTTGGCGATCCAAAATTCTCCTTATTCATCAAGAGTACAGCAGCTGCGGCAATCAATCCGATGATGGCAGGGCGAAGACCGGCGAAGATATCCTTCACAATCTTGGAATCCTTGTGAGTCATCAGATAACGGCTGATGAGAATCATGATGATGAATGGCAGCCACATGATGGAAAGGGATGCCAGAAGGGAACCCAGCCAAGCTGCCCAGACAGGGTAACCCTCATGGAGACAGGCGGTATAGCCTACATAAGTGGCGCAGTTGATGCCGATAGGTCCCGGAGTAGATTGGCTGATAGCCACGATATCCGTAAACTCGGCATTGGTGAGCCAATGGTTCTTTACTACAGTTTCGTTGTGGATGAGTGACAACATCGCATATCCACCACCAAAATTAAATGTACCAATCTTGGTAAATATGATAAATAACTTCAGAAATAGCATTTTTTTTACTTTGAACTTTGAACTTTGTGATTAGCTTTGCTTCTTGTACTTGCCGTAAAGCCAGCCGAGCACGCCGGCAGCTATGATAATATAGATAGGTGAGATGCCGAATGCAGCAATCAGCGCACAGCATACAAACGGAATCCAGATATTGTAGCGGTTGATGTTCGCCGTCTTTGCCATCTTGAAGCAAGGAGCCGCAATCAGCGCTACCACAGCAGGGCGAACGCCGGCAAAGAACTTGCCTACCCAGTAATTATCCTTAAACTGCTGGAAGAACATGGCGATGATGAGGATGGCGATGATAGAAGGCAAGGCGATGCCGATGGCACCCACGATGCCGCCCCATACACCCTTCATCTTGTAGCCGATATGGCTCGCCATATCAATGGCGAAGATGCCCGGGGTAGTTTGAGCCACCACCATGATGTCCATAAATTCCTGTTTGTCCATCCATCTGTTCTTATCCACGAATTCTCTCTCCATGATAGGTATCATGGCGTAGCCTCCACCTAGCGTAAAGGCACCAATCTTATTACACGTTAGGAAAAACTTTAATAACATTTTATCTTTTATTTTGATTTCGGCTGCAAATTTACACATAATTTGTTAAATAAACTAGCTTTTTGGCGGATATTCTTAAAAAAAATGCGTTCTTTAAGAGATTTTGTGTACCTTTGCAAGATATAATAAGGTGTTATCTGCAATGGCGCATCCCTTGAGAAGGAAGACGCAGCAGATAGAAAAAGAAAATTTAAACCATAAGGAAATATAAAAATAAGAATATGAATCTAAAAGTTCGCTTGGCGCTGATGAACTTCCTGGAGTTCGCAGTTTGGGGAGCCTATCTCACATCTATGGGCAACTATCTCGGCAAGGCCGGAATGGGTGCTGAAATCTCTTGGTTCTATACCATCCAGGGTATAGTATCTATCTTCATGCCTACATTGATGGGTATTGTAGCTGACAAGTATGTGCAGCCGCAACGCCTCCTGGGCTATTGCCATCTCCTGGCTGGCTTGTCGATGATCGCCCTTTTCCTGATGGGAGAGGCGAGTGCTACCCCTAACGAGGCTGTCTTCATGGCGGTCTATACCTTCAGCGTGGCTTTCTATATGCCTACGCTGGCGCTGTCAAATACTTCGGCGTTCACCATTCTGAAGAATCATGGACTCGACACCGTGAAGGATTTTCCGCCAATCCGCGTCTTCGGTACCGTAGGATTCATCCTTACCATGTGGATTGTCAACTGTGCTACCTGGGATAACGGTTCGTTTATGTTCCTCTTTACCGAGAATGCACATAAGTTCCAATATACCCACTTCCAGTTCCTGGTATCTGGAGTGTTGGGCCTCTTCCTCTTCCTCTACTGCTTCAGCCTGCCACAGTGCCCGTTGGTGAAGAAAGAGGCACGCAGCTGGGTGGAGACCTGGGGCTTCGATTCCTTCAAGCTCTTCAAGAGTCGCGAGATGGCGATGTTCTTCATCTTCTCAGGCTTGCTGGGTATGAGTCTGCAGGTAACCAATGGTTATGCTACTCCGTTCATCACCAGTTTCAAGGGCGATCCTTCCATGCTCGATACATTTGCAGCCAATAATGCCACTCTCCTGGTTTCTATCTCCCAGGTGGCAGAGGCACTCTGCATCCTCCTGATTCCATACTTCCTCAAGCGTTATGGCATCAAGGTGGTGATGCTCATCGCTATGTTTGCATGGGTATTCCGCTTCGGATTCTTCGGATTGGGTAACCCTGCTTTCCCAGGCGTAACCCTCTTCATACTCTCATGCATCGTCTATGGTGTGGCATTCGATTTCTTCAATGTGTCGGGTGGACTGTTCGTAGACCAGAAGTGCGAGCCTAAGGTGCGTGCTTCTGCCCAGGGACTTTTCATGCTGATGACCAATGGCTTGGGAGCCTCTATTGGCACAATTCTTGCAGGACAGGTGATCAACCATTATTGTCATTGGGAGAATGGATATTTGATGGGCGATTGGCAGACTTGCTGGTTTATCTTCGCAGGTTATGCACTCGTGGTCGGTGTTGCCTTCGCCGTATTGTTTAGACCAAAGAAAGGATAATGAAAATGGAAAAAATAAAATTAGTTTATCAGGGAGCTTTCGCAATTCCTGATGCCGAGGAGGCTTGTGTTGTTACTCTTACTGATACCCAGGAGGTACGTGCACTCTCCATCGTAACAGATAAGCCGATGGCTAATGAAATCAAGCTTCATCAGCTTGATAAGGAGGTCAAACATCCGCATCTGGCAGATGTGTTGGCTAAGATGATTTGTGAACAGGGTCCTCAAAACTATCACGTTGTTTTCGAGGCCAATGGAAAAATCGGTCCTAAGGCAAAACTGGTGAATGTTATCACTAGTACCGAATATTCTCTTCCTCAGGATGAGGCAGTCCTGCTGGCGGTGGCTGCTGGTCTGGAGATCTTTACCAATATGGAGGTGCTTCAGAATTTCACTACACCTTTCAGCAAGGATGTGATGAGTGTGGCACTTCCTATCGTGGGATTACCGGATTCGCTTCTCAAGAAGGCACTGGAGAAAGCGGTAGAAGAAGAAAACTACGAAGGAGCTTCCTTTATCCGTGATGAGATGAAGCGCCGACAGGAAGAAAAGGATGAAAAAAACTTGAATGATTGATCTTGATGATAGATAATTGATAACGAATGAAAGAGGTTAGATATTTCTATGTGCCGGATGCGGCAAACCAGGTGGAATTGCCTGCTGAGGAGGCTACCCATGCGCTGAGAGTGCTGCGACTGAAGGGTGGTGATGAGATTTTCCTCATGGATGGGGAAGGATCTTTCTACCGTGCTGAGGTGACTGCTGCCTCCAGCAAGCGCTGTCTTTATGAAATCAAGGAGAATATGCCCCAAAAACGTGCGTGGAAGGGGCGTATCCATCTTGCCATTGCACCTACCAAGATGATGGAGCGTATTGAGTGGATGGCTGAGAAAGCTACGGAAATCGGATTCGATGAACTCTCTTTCCTCAATTGTCAATTTTCTGAACGAAAGGTTGTGAAGACTCCTAGAATCGACAAGATTGTCATCTCTGCCGTCAAGCAGAGTCACAAGGCGTGGAAACCGGTCGTGAATGAGCTGGAGAACTTCAAGGAGTTTATCCAGACTCCTCGTCCGGGCCGCAAGTTTATCTGTCATTGCTACGAAGAAGTAGAGAAGAAGGATTTCTTCCAGGAAATCTCGTCATTATCTAATGATGCTGATGGCAAGGATGCTGATGATATCACGGTATTGGTAGGTCCAGAAGGCGATTTCTCAATCGATGAGGTTCGTCTTGCCCTGGAGAATGGTTACGAGAGCGTATCGCTGGGAACCAGCCGACTTCGTACAGAAACGGCGGGACTTGTAGCTGTTCACATGGCGCATATCGCAAGAAGACTATAAGAAGATAATATGAGTGTTAGTATAATGAAAAGATTGTATAAGAATTTGGTTTTGATGAGCTTGGCACTTCTCGTTGTAGTGTTAGGCTCATGCTCTGGCAGCGATTATCTCAATGCCATTCCTAAGAAAAGTACAGCTCTTATCTCGGTGGATTTGCAGCAGATGGCTTCCGATAAGAATGCGGAAGACAAGGCGGGTATGCTCAAGTCTCTGCTCCACGTTGATGATGTAGATAAGTGTGGCATCGATATCTCTGAAAAACTTTATCTCTTCGAGAGTGCCGATGGCAACCTCGGTCTCTGTGCCAAGGTGAGCGATGAGGGGGATGGGGAAGACTGGC
>OCLL01000065.1_pt1 | contig 26599 bp, 24 predicted proteins | sample 1538931 | NCBI WGS metagenome assembly OCLL01 (sample SAMN03418270, study PRJEB22391) | human gut metagenome | biome: human-gut; feature: organic feature; material: feces | host: Homo sapiens | place: Tanzania | collected 2013-01 | reverse complement strand
CAGGAAGGTCATACCGGCTTTGAAGTTTACGTATTTCGACCCTGAAAAGAGGGAATACAAAACCCTTTCCACCGATGACTTCAGATTGAACATAAAAAAAGGAAAGAACGATGGCGGATTTGCCAAGCAGATGTCGGAAAGAGAGAAATATCGCAATATGGATATAACCGACATTGCAGCAGGCAGGGTTTCCAAAGATGTAAATTCGCTAAAAGCCTTTTCGTCTCCTGTTCTGTACATCATATTGTTGCTTCTTTTGTCCGGACTTGTCGTTGCCATATATTTCACCAAGCAACAAATCAAACAAAGAGAAGATATTTCAGGAATGAAACTTAAAAAGGCCAACAGAGTTGCCGTGAAGAGGTTGAAGAAGGCGGAAATGTATTTGAGAAACGGACAAGATGAGGCGTTCGAAAAAGAAATCGGTCAGGCGTTATGGAATTATCTTAGCGACAAATTCAAGATTGCAATATATGATTTGAATATAGAGAACATTCAAAAAGCTCTCAAAGAAAGTTCTTTGGAGGAAACGATATCGGAGAATACCCTTCAAACGCTTTCAAATTGCGAATATATCCGTTTCTCTCAAAATAAGCAGCCTTCGGAATATCGTAAATTATATGAGCAAACAGTGGCAACGATTACCGATATAGAAACCAATATGACCAAAAGCAGGAAACATTCTGCAGCAAAAACAATGTCTGTTTTTCTTGCTGCCTTTGTCTGCATGACAAGCAGCCTTTCGGCTCAAAATGTTTCGCAGGCAGATGCGGCGTATAAGAATAAGGATTATGCAAAGGCGATGGAATTATATCAAAAAGCCGAAAAGGATAATTCCGATGCCAAGTTGTATCATTGCATTGCCAATACGGCTTTTCGAATGAGCGACTATACTACAGCCATACTTTATTACGAGAAAGCCTTACGTCTTACGCCGAATGATGAAACGCTGATGACGAATTACAAAATCTGTCGCAGTCGTCTTGCAGGCGAGGTTTATGTGATGCCGGACTTCTTTTTGCTTCGTTGGGTAAAAGCCTTGGCAAATCTGATGTCTCCTTTGGCTTGGGCAATTTTGTTTTGTGTGCTTTTCGCCTGCAGTTGCGTCGGGTTCTTTCTTTATTATTTCGATGTCAATCGAAAAGTGCTTTTGTTCTACCTTTGCTTGCTTGCCTTGGTGTTGAGCCTCGGCAGTTTCGGCTTGGGCTTATATCGTCAGAATTTTATACACAACAAGGATTATGCGATAGTTTTTTCTTCTGATGTGAGTTTGAAAGGAAATCAAACCTCGTCTTCGGATAACGATACCAAACTTTTCAAGGGTCAGAAAGTGAAAATAGAAAAACGTACAGGCGAAGAAGTGTTCGTAAAGACCGAGGACGGCAAGGAGGGTTGGATTTCGAGTTCGGCAATCAAGGTCATTTAAAGACGAAAGACAAAAGAAATATGGAGGATTGCGGCACAAGGGTAGGTGTTGTGGTGGAAAGCGAAGGCGAAAAGGTTGTGGTGAGAATCGAACAGATGTCTGCGTGTGCAGGTTGCCATTCACGGGATTTTTGTTCTTCGTCGGATAAGAAAGAAAAGGAGATAGAGGTACATACTTCGCAGGCAGACAGATATGCAAAAGGCGATAGAGTCAAGGTAGGCATAACTACGAAACTCGGTTTCAAAGCGGTGTTGCTTGCATTCTTGTTGCCGTTTGCCGTTCTCATGCTTGCAATGGTTTCAAGTCTGCAAATAGCCGGACTCGATGAAGCCGTCTCGTGTCTTATCGCTCTTTTGGCAACGGCTGTGTACTATCTGGTTTTATACAGATATAGAAGAAAGATACAGAAACAATTCATTTTCACGATAGAACATGTTTAGCAATATTTGCAATGGCTTTTCGATGGAGAAAAGGGTCGGTTCGTCTGCGAAATGCGGGCGAAAGTGCTTTTGTAGGCATCAACCGGCGGCGTGTTTCGTCGAAAGAATAAAATCAAGGAACGATGTCGGATAAGGGCTTGGTGGAGAAACGGTTCTCAAAGGTTGCGAAGACATACGAAGAGTATGCCGTGGTGCAAAGAAAGGTTGCGGAAACTTTGGCAGACTTATTGGTGGAGAAGTGTACAGCCGGAGAAGAGAGCGGGCATTGCATTATGCCTTCGCGGTGCTTCGAAATAGGCTGCGGAAGCGGCTTTTTGACGAAGGCATTACTCGAAAGGTTGAGTTTTGAAAGTTATATTGCCAATGATATTGCTTTTTCAAAGCCGCCTGTCGATGGTATAGGATTTTTGGAAGGCGATGCCGAAAAAATAGATTACCCTTGTAATGTGGATCTTATAGCTTCCGCCTCGTGTGTACAGTGGTTCGAAGATATGGATATGTTCTTTCGGAAATCTTATAATGCCTTGTGCGATGAGGGATTGCTGTTGTTGTCTTCTTTCGGCAAGGAGAATTTCCGACAATTTGCCGATTTGGGTTTCCGAAGTCTGGATTATATGAATGCAAAGGAGCTTTCGGATAAAGCCGAACCCTTTTTCGAAACTTTGTTCTTGAAAGAAGAGGTTGTCGAAGTCGGGTTCGATTCTCCCGATGAGTTGCTGTATTCCCTCAAAGCGACAGGTGTCAATGCCGTGCAGGAAAAGCGATGGACGAAAACGGAGTACATGCGGTTCAAAACCGAATACGAAAGGCGGTTTACTCGTTCCGGTAAGTGTATGCTTACATATAACCCTGTTTATTTGCTGTTGAAAAAAAGAAAGCATGATGAAAGATAATATTTACTTCGTTTCGGGCATAGGAACGGATATAGGAAAAACATACGCCACAGGTTTCCTTGCCGCAAAGTGGCGTTCGGAAGGAATTAATGCCATTACCCAGAAATTCATTCAGACAGGTTGCACTGCCATGTCGGAAGACATCTTGACACATCGCCGCATAATGGGAATGCAACTTAATGAGGACGATGTAAATCAAATAACCTGCGGACAGATGTTTTCGTTTCCTTCATCGATTCACCTTGCCGCACGTTTGGACAAAAAAGAGGTCGAACTTGATGCCATAAATGCAAAAACGCAATACCTTGCGAACAAATACGACAGGGTTCTTGTTGAAGGGGCAGGAGGATTGATGGTACCGATAAGGGAGGATTTTCTGACGATAGACCATGTGGCACAGATGAATTACAAGGTTGTTTTCGTAACCAATCCTTTCCTCGGAGCAATCAACCATTCGCTTTTGGGTTTTGAAGCCATGAAAAGCAGGGGAATAAGGCTTGATACTCTTATATTCAATCTTTTCTCTCGTGAGAAGGTGGAAAGAAATGAGAATTTGCAGGAAGAGGAATGCCGAAACAGCCTTATAGCAAAGGATTCGTTTGACATAATAAGTTCGTATGCCGAAAAGATGTTCGGTAATCCGGATATAATTACGGTAGATGCTTTATAAGGTTCTGTGAAGTCTTGTTCCTATTAGAGGACAGCCGTGATTGCAACATCGTCCGTTCTTCATGATTTGTGGAAATACCAAATCTGACAATTTGTCAGCAAAACGAGCTTATTCGATTTTGGCACGGAAGTTGAATATCCAAGGGTGTAAACAATCAATTAAATAACGAACAATAAAAACATAAGAGTTATGGGAAAGATAATAGGAATAGACTTAGGTACAACGAACAGTTGCGTAGCCGTAATGGAAGGCAACGAACCGATAGTGATAGCAAACAGCGAAGGTAGAAGAACAACGCCTTCCGTAGTGGGATTTATTTCTTCCGGAGAGAGAAAAGTGGGCGACCCTGCAAAGCGTCAGGCAATCACAAACCCTCACAACACAGTTTACTCCATAAAGAGATTTATGGGTGAGAGTTATGATATGGTTCAAAGAGAGATTGCCAATGTCCCTTACAAGGTTGTAAAAGGCGATAACAATACTCCGCGTGTCGATATCGAGGGAAGATTGTATTCTCCACAGGAAATTTCTGCAATCATCTTGCAAAAGATGAAAAAGACAGCGGAGGATTACTTGGGTCAAGAGGTAACGGAAGCCGTTATAACGGTACCGGCATACTTCAATGACGCACAACGTCAATCCACCAAGGAAGCCGGAGAAATCGCAGGCTTGAAGGTAAGAAGAATAATCAACGAACCGACAGCGGCAGCTTTGGCTTACGGATTGGATAAAAAAGATCAAGATGCACACATCGCAGTATTCGACCTTGGTGGCGGTACATTCGATATTTCAATCCTTGAATTGGGAGACGGAGTATTTGAAGTGAAATCCACAAATGGAGATACTCACTTGGGAGGTGATGATTTCGATAAACGAATCATAGATTGGCTTGCGGAAGAATTTCAAAAAGACTTCAACGTCGATTTGAGAAAAGACCCTATGGCTTTACAACGTTTGAAAGAAGCAGCAGAAAAAGCAAAAATAGAGTTGTCTTCTTCAAGCACAACGGAAATCAATCTTCCTTATATAATGCCTATCGATGGCGTTCCTCAACACTTGGTACGCACATTGTCGAGAGCGAAATTCGAGCAACTCTGTGATGACTTGATAAAAGCCACGATAGAACCTTGTAAGAAAGCCTTGGCTGATGCAGGTTTGGATAAGAGCCAGATAAACGAAGTAATCTTGGTCGGTGGTAGTACACGTATCCCTGCCGTTCAAAAGATAGTTGAAGATTTCTTCGGAAAGACACCTTCCAAGGGCGTTAATCCCGATGAGGTTGTTGCAGTCGGTGCCGCAATACAAGGCGGTGTCTTGACGGGAGAGGTAAAAGATGTGTTGTTGCTCGATGTTACGCCGCTATCCTTGGGTATAGAAACCTTAGGTGGAGTGATGACCAAATTGATAGAGGCAAACACTACCATACCTACGAAGAAAACTCAGGTCTTCTCCACTGCACAGGATAATCAACCTTCCGTTGAAATCCACGTATTGCAGGGTGAAAGAACCAGAGCGACCGACAACAAGACCATAGGCAGGTTTATCCTCGATGGAATTCCCCCTGCACAAAGAGGAGTGCCTCAAATCGAAGTAACATTCGATATAGACGCCAACGGTATCTTGAATGTATCTGCAAAAGACAAGGCAACCAATAAGCAACAATCCATAAGGATAGAAGCTTCCAGCGGATTGAGTGAAGAGGAAATAAAGAGAATGAAAGCCGAAGCCGAAGCAAATGCCGATGCCGACAAGAAATTGAAGGAAGAAGCAGAGAAAATCAATCAGGCGGACGGAATGATTTTCCAAGTCGAGAAAGCCTTGAAGGAGAACGGCGAGAAATTGCCTGCCGATAAGAAAGGTGAAATAGAAAACGCCTTGAAAGAATTGAAGGAGGCTCATGCGTCGAAGAATATTCCGGCAATAGACAAAGCGATGGAGAAGTTGAATACGGTATTCCAAGCAGCCTCTGCCGACATGTACTCTCAGAACGCAGGTGCAAACCAACAGCAGGGAGCAAACCCTGAACAAGGTTCAGGCAATGCAAACCATGGCGGAAACAATCAGGACGGTGAAGTTACCGATACCGATTTCGAGGAAGTGAAATAAACCCGAAAGGGAAACATCAATCCGAAAATAAACCAATGCGTGCGACTTTGATTAGTCGCACGCATTTTTTGTTTGTCGAATTCTCCATGTATCAAGTTCCGGCATTGCTAAAAGTTAAGCCTCAACCCTATTTCTCTGATGTCTTCGCCCTTTGTTCCGCTTTTGTACATTGGCAGAATGTTGGCAAAAAGTTCCAAATTGGCACCGATGAAAAAACGTTCTGTAAAACCGATATTGGCTTCTATCTTCCAAGGATTGAGATTGTCGATTTTTGTCTTGGCGAAATCGAATTTGTTGTTCTGATTTATGCTCAGGCTGTATAGATTGCTTTTCAATACTCTTCCGAATGTCAATCCTAATGAAAATCGGTATAATCCGTCTTTGATGTTTATTGTATACTTCACAGGAAGCAACAGACTGCGACTTAGTATGTATTGTTGCGTTCTGCGACCGTCGGCATTATCTGAAAACGTAAAGTCTCCTTCTTCATATTTCACCTCATTGAACAAAAGTCTGAGGTCGAGTTTATATTCAAGACCTGCCGTGAATACATTGCCGTTGCCGAACGGATGTTTATATACAACAGGAAAGCTTAGCCCGAACCGTAAGTTTGAAACACTCGGATTATCGTACTTTTTGTTGCCTATTTTGAGTAAATCGATGTCCTTATTTACCCAGAATGAAAGACTTGGGCTTGCTCTGTAATCAGCCTCGGGCAGTTGCTTGAATTGTTTCACTCCGCTGCCCGTGGCGGTTTTTGCAATGTTCAGTCGGACGCTGTCTGCCGAGACATCGAGGACATTCAAAGGTTGCATTGTTTGCCATGAACAGATAAGTGTATTCGCCACCGATGAATTTGTCTGCTTTGATTTGCCCGTTCTTAGATATATCCACGGAGGCTTCCTGCATGTTTACTTGCAAGGTGTCTGCAATGAGCGTGGCATTGTCTTGGACGGTTATTCTTGAAAAGTGTTTTGAGCTGTAAAGAGTGATTTCTCCATCATTCAACAGTTTCTTGAAATGGATTAAACTCAAGCTTCCGTTTCTCACCCAGCATATTTTTTTTGACAGGGTGCTGTCTCCGTACAGAGAAACTTCCAGATAATCTTTGTCGCTTTTGATAAGCTTCACTTTACAAGACGAAGAAATGTATAGTTTCTCATAGTCCTCCTCTATGGGTTGGTACAAAACGTAACGCGTCCGGTTTTGAGCAAAGACACAAAGGGACATGGCTGCAAGAACAGCAAGTAATAATGGCTTTTTCATAATGTATTGTATTTTGATATTTCTATTTCTTCTTTTCGCTGAGGTGTGTGCGTCCCATCGGGAGCGTGAACGGATACAGGTTCGACGCTCTGTCATCGATGTTTTCAAAGCGTATCATTCTGTGTCTTTTATATTTTATCAGCCTGTCGCTCTCTATCCTCACCACCCGTTCTTCCGTTAGGGACGGTTGGTATATTTGTTCTGCAATCTGTTCTTTCGGAGCATCCGGAACAATCTGTGCAGGTATGGAATCAGGCATATTCACGGCAACCTCTTGAACTTCGCAAGCCTGTTCCGCACATTCCTTTTCCGGTTCTTGAACTTGGGTTTGATGCCTCTTCGTTTCGTTGCCGTCAAACGGCGTTTCATTTTTATGAAACGCCATTTTGATTTTTTCTTTCGGCGGAATATTTTCACACTTGCCCGTAACGCTTGGCAAGGTTGCCACCTGTTTCTCGGCAGGCTTATCATGCGTGTCGTTTATCGGCGTTTTCAAAAACAAAAACGCTGCAATGCAGGCGGCAACAGCCATTCCCGTCGCTTGAAACAATATAAGACTTATCCGTTTCTTTCGCCTGTTGCTGTCATCTATGGTTTTCAATATCTTTTCCTGTCTCTTGATATTCTTCTCATGCGTTTTCAGAGCGGCAAGACCATGCAGCAAAGCCATATCCTCCGAGTATTTCTCGTTCTTTGCAATCTCCTCTTCGGTAAAAAGGGCAAACAATTCCGTTTCCTCCTCTTCCGAAGTCGCCCCCTGATAGAAGCGAAACAATAATTCCTTGAAACGTTTCTCTTTTTCCATGTTTCAACAGATTAAAGGTTTATATTATTCATCATTTCCCTGAGTCTGGCGTATGCCCGTGAAATATTCGTTCTCACATTCGCCTCGCTCATGTTCATCTCTTCCACGATTTCTTTGGTATGTTTTGCTTCCAAATATTTCTTTTTTAGAATGTCCCGTTGCCTTGCGGGCAGTCGCTCCAACAATTCGAGCATTTTCTTGCATAAATCCTCGTTATCTTCCGCCTCAACGTAATAAGAAGACATCGAAACCACGCTTTCAGACACACATTTCTGCCTTTTTCGCAAATTGTCTATACACCTGCATTTGCAAATGCTTATGCTGTACGCTTCCAAATTGTCAATCAGGTCGAGTTTGTGAACATTCTGCCACAGAAAAGCAAACACCTCCTGCGTAATATCCTCGGCCAAGAACTCATCTTGCAGAATACGCATTGCGAAAGCCTGCAATTTCGGTTGTAGTTTGACGATTTGTAGTTTGAATGTCTCGGTTGTCATTGTGCAAATGAAGTTTCCTTTCTGATTGTTCCCGATTGTAAGTCGTGAAAAACCATGAAATGTTACAATCGCTCCTCGAAAAATTCCGTGAAAGTAAGAAAAATATCGTTGATAGGTAAAACTTTCATACTTATACAAAGACTTGACGCGGCTGAGAGGTCGCGGGTTTGGTCGTTCCAACCTTACATATATACGAAAACTCTATCTTGTGTTTCCAAAATGTGAGACATCGTCTCACATTTTGACATGGAGGTACTGCTTTGAATTGCTAAAATGCGATGTACCTATGGACGTGCAGTTCTATCTTGAATTTGCACATACCATACGTCCTTTGATTATCGGATAAATGTATGCGATTTTTCGTGATTCTGCTTATCGGCAGAGTTTGTTTTCGCAATCGTCGGTTGCAGCTTCGGTTTCAAGCGTGCAATGGGTGATGCCCGACGAGGCGAGTTTGTGCCTTATCTCTTGTTTGACGCTTTGAGACTTTGAGATGTTATTCAGAACGATGTGTGCGGTAAGAGCCGTTTCCGTTGTGCTGATTGCCCAGATGTGAAGGTGATGGAGGCTTTCCACGTATGGTATTGCCAATATCTCTTTTTGCACCTTATCGATATCGATGTTGCTCGGAGTGCCGTCCAATGCCATTTTCAGACTTTCTTCGAGCAAATGCCATGTCGAGAAGAGTATAACGCCTGCAATGACAATGCTTATGATAGGGTCTATGAGGGTGTTTCCTGTGAAGACGATGATAATTCCGCTTATGACAACTCCGACAGAAACCAATGTGTCTGCAAGCATGTGCAGAAAAGCACCTTTCACATTCAAGTCATGGCTTTGCTTTTTCATCAACATAACCGTTGTCAAGCCGTTTACAACTATTCCCACGCCTGCCGTCCAGCTTATGGCAACACCATTCACCGGAACAGGGTCGGTAATCTTCTCTATACTTTCGATAACAATTACTATTACGGCTCCGAGAAGCAGGATTGCATTAAGCAAAGAAATAAGAATAGTGGCTTTCTTTCCTCCGTAAGTGAAGTGTTTGGTCGCCGCTTTTGCAGAAAGACGGAATGCGAGCAGTGCGAGCAGGAGGGAAAAGACGTCCAAAAGGTTATGCCCTGCATCGGAGAGCAAAGCCAACGCACCCTGAACCCAACCGATTGTGGCTTCCACAGCAACGAAAGCGAGATTGAGGCAAATGGCTATGATGAATGTCTTGTTCAAATTTCCATCTATGTGAGATGCGTGCGAATGTTCATGATGTCCCATATCCGTTATACTTTTCCGATTTGACATTTCAGCTTCCGGATTATTACAAGATAAGAAAGAATATGTTGAACCCTTATTCACGGAAAACAAGTATGCGGGATTGGTATATGTTGCCATGCCATGGTTCGATATATCTGCAGTCGGTAGTAAATACTTTACTTATTCTTCTTATAAGCCTTGCATTGTTTCAGAAAAATATTATCTTTGCACCGTCTTAATTCAACCGAAAGCCCCAATGGGTGGGAATATGGTCGAAATGAAGACGCATATACGTAAAAGGCGTAACTGTACGCTTTGGTTTTGACAGCGTAGAAACTTCACAAACTTCTAAGATGAATTGTCAAAAACAAAGCAACGGGGACGCCTCATGGGATGTATGTATGAGTTCTGTTTGAAAGTAAAATTGCTTTCTTGTTGGAGTTATTTAATACTTACATCAGCGTGGGGCTTTCGGCGTTGCTCGTTTCGACAATTCGGGCATTGTGAAGGCCTCTACGCTGTGGGACGAGTAACAGAATCGACTCCACGCTTTTTTCGTGTGTGGTATATATCAAATAATGTAGAGTCAGAATAGGAGTCGACTGACATTTTGTAAGTCGGCATGAAAATAATAGGCGAAAATCCATATCGTTTACTTGGAGTCTTCACAAATTCTTCGACCAAGGAACGAGTGGCAAACTTGACGAAGTTAAAAGCTTTTCTTAAAGTCGGTAAGCAGATAAGCTATCCTTTGGATTTGCCGGATTTGTTACCGCATCTTGTACGTACAACTGAAAATATAGCTATTGCGGAAACGAAACTGAGTTTGCCAATAGAGCAAATGAAGTATGCGGAATTTTGGTTTGTGAACAGTTCTCCTTTGGATGAAATAGCTTTCAAGCATCTTTTTGCAGGAAATGTTGATGATGCAATAAGTATTTGGGAAAAGAAAGACTCTGTTTCTTCGTTGCAGAATAGGATTATTTGTGCATGTATCAGAGAGGATTATTCACAAGTCTTTTTGTTGTCGCAGAAACTATATACCGATTTTGTTCAACAATTTATAACACTTGTACTTGGAAGTGATACTGCGGTAACCCCGTCTGAAGCGGAAAATGTTTTCTTGGATACTTTGTGTGATGAGGTAGGGGCAAATATTATTCTTCCGCACATAACCAATGAGGATTGGAGAAGACAGATTGGAGAAAAAACAATAAAACCTATAATAAACGACATTCAATCAGCAATAGGTGTAGCAGAGGCGACAAGAGGTAAAGGCATAACGGCTCGTTACAATGCCGGAGTTAAATTGATGAAGCAGGCTCAGCAACTTTTACCTCAACTAAAAGCATTTTTGCCGACAACCGATGTGCAATATCAAATGATAGCAGACAAACTCGGTCTGACAATTCTCCAATGTGGAATCGACTATTTTAATGATTCGGAGGCAGCTGACGCACCTCGTAATGCCATGAAACTTCAACGTTATGCCCTGTCCATAGTTGTCGGCAAAATGGCAACAGACAGATGTAAGGAAAATGTTGATATACTTCAAAAGATTATTGATAACCTACCACCATCTGAGGTTTTTGCAGAGGATAGAGCTATACACGAGGAATTGAAGAAATTCTGTGAATTACCGGACAAAATAATCCATGCCGTTACATTGCTGAATAATACAAGACCTCATCTTCAATCGATGAAGACAAAACTCGGTGGGTCAAATGAATATTATCTAAAAATTTCAACACGAGTAGTAGGGAACGCTCTAAGTAATATTATCGCCGAGGTTAACGAGGCGCAATCTATATTTAGTGCAGACAAAGACGACCCAAATGCTGCATTAGCAGCCATTCTTGGAATTTCTCATGTAAAATCTGTATTGGAAGAAGCATGGAAAGCCACTAGAATAATGGATGGCTTTGATATGGAAAGTGATTATAAGAACAATAGGTATAAAGAGAATCGGTCCATACTAAAGGAATTATGTGACAAATTAGGGATTGTAACATCGACCTATATACCGAGACCGTCTTTGCAAAAAAATACTACCCAAACAACTACTTCTACAACACGCAATAGTTTGTCAGCAAGCACAACATCAACGAGTAATAATAGTTCATCACGTTCAGGTTTGGACAAGGGGTGTATTATATGGCTTATTTTGGGTGCTATTGGTTCGATTGTTGGTGCTATTGCAGGTGGTGTTGCAGGAGCATTTGTTGGAATTATCTTTGTCTTTGGAATGTGGAGCAAATGGAGTAAATTCTAATATTGTAAGTGTATAGTTATGAGAAATCTTATTTTGGGTACAATCCTTCTATTTGGATTAAGTTTTAGTACTGTTAAGGCAGAAGATGTTTCAAAGAAAATCGAATCATTAAGAACAGAAATTAGTGCGTTAAAGAACAAACAAGAACATCTAAATAAAGAAATTGATGTTTTGCTTTCAAAGAATGCTAAAGTTGAGGGGCAGATTGCAGACATACAGGCTGTAAATAAGAAGTTGGTCTCCAACATAGATAGTCTGCAAAAATATACATTATCCTTGCATATAATGCAGAAAACAGATAGATTCGAATTCACAAATAGTATAGGTCAGACAAACAAAAAAGTTAAGACTACTGATGACGTTCTTTCTTCGCTCACATTGTGTGGCGTTTGTGGTTTAATTGCACTTTTAATCGCAATTATCGCCACTGTTTTCGTATTCTTAAAGAAGTTCAAGTTGGGGGCATCTTCAATCGATAATGTTCGGAAAGCACAAGAGGCTTTGCAAATTGCACAAACCAAAATGCAGGAGGAGGCTCTTAGTCTTGATAATAAGTTGCTTGAAATAGCGGAAAAACAAATTGAGGCAAGTTCAACATCAGAAGGGAAAAACGAAATAGATCATTCTCTTGTGTTGAAGGTGGCAGATGAGATTGTCAGAATAGAGTTGAATATGTCTCGTATGGATTCATCGATAAAGGGCTACAAGCAGTTGGCAAAGGCTGTGGAACGAATAAAAGATAATTTTTCTGCCAAAGGTTATGAAATTGTTGATATGCTCGGTAAAACATATACGGCAGGAATTAAGGCGGCAGTTACGTTCGTAACCGATGAAAATCTTGAAGAGGGTCAGCAGGTAATAACCAAAATCATAAAACCTCAAATCAATTATCAGGGAAAAATGATACAGTCGGCACAAATAGAAGTAAGTCAATCGGAATAAAAATATTACAGTTATGGCAAGAATAAAAATAGACTATGGCATAGATCTTGGTACAACCAATTCTGCCATTTGCAGAATGGAAAAAGGTAAACCGGTAATCATCAAGACAGATGTGTTGAAAGACACTATGCCTTCATGTGTTTCATTCACTAAAAAATGTAGCGTTAAAGCCGGAGATGCTGCTTTCAATGATTTGAAAGAAGATAAGAGAAGAGCTTCAAAATCCGGCAAGAAAGATGAAAGTAATGCATACGTTGAATTCAAACGAACTATGGCAACAACAACTCGTTATCATAGTTCATTTATGAACAGGGATTACTCTTCGGAGGAATTGTCGGCAGAAGTATTGAAAACTTTAAAGTCATTTGTTACAGATGAAACGGTTAATTCGGTAGTGATTACAGTTCCTGCAAAGTTTACAGTCAATCAAAAGACTGCGACAATAGAGGCAGCAAAGTTAGCAGGTTTCAGTCATTGCGAATTATTACAAGAGCCTATTGCTGCTTCTATGGCATACGGTCTTGATTCCGATGATAAAAATGGTTTGTGGATGGTGTTTGATTTCGGAGGAGGAACATTTGATGCGGCACTTTTGAAAGTTGAAGATGGAATCATGCAGGTTTTCGATACTGAAGGAGATAATTATCTCGGAGGAAAGAATCTTGATTATGCTATTGTGGACAATATCCTGATTCCATATCTTATGGACAATTTTGCTCTTGGTGAAACAATGGCAGATGCTGACAAGAAAGAACTTCTTAGAGACGCGATGAAAACATACGCCGAAGATGTAAAAAATCAATTATCATTTAAGGAGAAAGAAGATGTTATATCGAACTTGGGTGAGCTTGGTGAAGATGAAGATGGTGAAGAGATAGAACTTGACCTTACTATAACTCAGGCTGAGATTTTTGAGGTGATGCGTCCGTACTTTCAAAAGGCGGTTGATATATGCAAAAATCTTTTGCAGAGGAACAAACTATCGGGAGACCAAATAAACAAGTTGATTCTTGTCGGCGGACCTACCCACAGTCCGCTTATCAGGCAGATGTTACGAGAACAGATTACCCCAAATGTGGATACAAGCATAGACCCTATGACTGCTGTTGCCACAGGAGCTGCCCTTTATGCTTCTACTTTGGATACAGAAACGAATGATGAAGTTGTTGAAGTCGGCACAGTTAAACTAAAAGTAGGTTATGAAGCGACTTCTGTTGAAACTGTTGAATATGTAACTCTAAGTCTTGACGATAATACATACGAAAAAGTGTGGGTTGAGTTGGTTCGAGCAGATAAGGCTTGGTCAAGTGGCAGGGTTGAGATAAATAATATGGGAGATGTTGTCGAAGTAAGCCTTTTGGAATCAAAACCAAATTCTTTTTCTATTGTGGCGTATGATGAGAAAGGAAATTCATTGCCTTGCTTTCCTGAGGAAATTACAATTATACAAGGAACAAAAGTTGGTGCTGCTCCATTGCCTTACAACATAGGCATTGCTATATGGAATAATGATAAGCAACGAGCTGTGTTTCGTATGGCAGGTGGATTGGAAAAGAATAAACCTTTGCCGGCAATAGGAGTGGTAAATGACCTTAAAACAACAAAACGGCTACGTCCGGGAGTGAAAAGTGATGTGTTGACAATTCCTGTTTATCAAGTTGATGACTTTTCTCAGGCAGAGGGTAAAACAGCTTCGCTTTATGAACATGTTGGTGATGTGGTGATAACGGGTGAAGAGGTCAATGAACTCATTGCAGAAGATAGCTTGGTTGATGTTACATTGAAAGTTGATTCTTCAGAGCAGATGAAACTTGAAGTCCATTTCCTTGCAACAGATATTACTGTTGAGAAGGTATTTGATACTTCAAAGAAACAATCGGTGGGAGAAGATGCGGATAAAGAGATAAAGAAAGGTCTTTCTGATGCATCATCAATGTTTGCACGTCTTTCAGCAGATGGTATTTCGGTTTCTGATTTAGAAAGGAGATTGAATGAAGTGAAAGAAGAGTATGCCAATAGCTCTGAGAAGAAAATGGTTCTTTCGCATTTGAGAGAAGTGCTTCGGGATATGGAAAAACTTGAAGATAGTACAGAATGGCAACGTGTAGAAAAAGAACTTCGAGAAGAGTTTGAACGTTTGGAAAAAGCCCAGAATGACCTTGGAAATGAAAAAACTGCTCAGGTCGTTAATCAACTTAGATTGCAAACCGATAGTGTTATTAGAAATAAAGACCCGAAAACAGGACGAGATGTATTGGAACAGATTCATTCTTTGTTCTTTAGTCTTACAATGATATATCAATGTATTGGATTGATTAAGAGTCTTAATGATCGTTTCGGCTCTATAAGGTGGAAAGATAGTTCTCGGGCGAGACAACTTATAAATCGAGGAATGGAAGAGATTAATGACAATCCTACTGTTGAAAAACTTCGTCCAATAATAGCAGAAATATTCAAACTATTACCGGAGGAAGAAACTGCAAATGCATCAGGATTATTGAAGTAGGAGAAAATTATGTTTTTCAATAAGAATGACAAAATAGGTCAATACACAGTTGTATTTCCACATACGCAAGGAGTTTATGCTGAAACGTATCGTGTAAAGAATGAAAACGGTAAGACGTGCTTTTTGAAACTTATCAATTATAGCAAACTCAGCAGAACGCAAATTGATGATGGACGAATCATTGAAGTAGAAATCGTCAAACAACTTAATCATCATAACTTGTGTCAATTCTTGAATTGTGGTGAATTGATTGTAAATGGGCAAAAATATGCGTACTTTGTTACCGAATACATCAGTGGGGAAACATTAAGCCAACGGCTTATTCGAGATGATGAACTGAGCGTGTATGAGATAAAACAGATTGCAATAGCTGTTTTGTCTGCACTTTCTTTTCTGCATTCACGAAAGATGCCGATTATTCATAATGAAGTGAGCATTCAAAATTTGATGTTGGATTTTACAGGTAACTTTTCTGATTTGAAATTGATAGATTTCGGTAATGCCTGTTATCTTTCCCAACCACCTGCCAAACCTGATTTGCAAAAGATCAATCCTTTTTATCTTGCTCCTGAGAGATTTTCCGGAGTATGTTCGGTACAGAGTGATTTGTATGCAGTTGGTGCAGTTATTTATCGCCTGCTTTATGGTAAATTACCATGGTTTTGTGATATTTCCAATATAAAGCCGAGGGAGAGAATAGAAGTCATACTTGCCGAACGAGATAAAGACCTTAATATTCCATCTATTGATATGTTTGAGTTGGACGACCAATTTATCAATACGATTATTAAGGTTTTAAGCTATGATGTAGATGATAGGTTTAAGTCTGCCGATGAATTTATCAAAGCGATAAATGGCGAGATAAAAGTGGAACGTCAATCAACACAACGAAAGATATTTTCCAATGTTTCCGGACAAGAAACTTCAAAGATTAGTGTAGTAAAGAAGAAAGGTAATGGTTTTGCTGCTATTGCAGGAATGGAGGATTTGAAGCAACGATTACGTGAAGAAGTTATTGAACCTCTCAATAATCCGGAAGAATATAAACGATATGGTGTCAGCATTCCTAATGGCATGTTGCTTTATGGACCTCCCGGTTGTGGCAAAACATTCTTTGCAAAACATTTCGCAGAGGAAGTCGGCTTCAATTTTATGTGCATTACGCCTGCAACGCTGAAAAGTCGATACGTTAACGTCACTCAAGAGAATATTTCCAATATGTTCAAAGAGGCAGAACAACATGCTCCGACAATTATCTTTATAGATGAGATAAACGAACTTGTGCCAAGCAGAGAAAGTGATGTTCATGAAATGTCAAAAAGTGCAGTAAATGAGATGTTGGCACAGATGGACAGAACTGGAGAAAGAGGGATTTTTGTTATTGGTGCCACAAACTACCCGCACATGATAGATTCGGCAATGCTTCGTGCAGGACGATTGGAAAACAAATACTATATAGGAGTTCCTGATAGGGAATCAAGAAAAGCCTTGTTTGTATTGTATCTTTCCAATCGTCCATACGACTTTGGAATTGATTATGACGAACTTGCCGAATTGACACATAATTACGTTTCGGCAGATATACAGTTAATAGTGAATAATGCCTCTCGTTATGCATTGCGTCAAAAGAGCAAAATAACGATGGAAATATTGAAAGGTATTATCAAACAGACTCGTCCATCTCTAACATCTGATGATTTGAAAAAATATGATAAAATCAGAGACCAAATGGAAGGTAAAGGGGATAATGAACAAAAGCGTAAACTTGGATTTTAACAGTAACAAAGCATGGTAAAGAAAGAATTATATTTGAAAACGATTTTCTGTTGCATGACATGCGATGGAGATATTGCAGAAGAAGAAAAAGAGATTGTCAGACAGTTCTGTGCAAGTAATGAATTATTCAAAGGTATGGATACAGAGAACTTCTTGAACAAGTGGATTGAAGAAGTCAATCGAAATGGGAAAATGTTCTTTCGTTCGTACTTGAATGAAATATCTGAAATGAATTTGTCCGGACAAGAACAAATGATGATTGTAGATTTAGCATTCAGAACAATAGAAGCAGATAATCTGATAGAATATTCGGAGGTTAAGTTCTTCAAAAAGATACGCAAACGTTTGTCTGTATCAGATGAAATGATTTTAGAAAAGTATCCGGATAAGCAAGATTTTCTGTTGCCGGATATAGATATGACAGATGAATTGGTTTGGAATGATGATATTAAATTTACTCGCATATCTTTGCGGTAGGCAGTGTTTGTCGCATTGATAAAAAACGAACCGCATATGCAATATTGTTATTTACAACATACCCGGTTCGTTCTTGTTATTGTTAAGGACAAATTTGTGGTTCTCGCAGAACGAGCTTATACATTGAAGCGGAAGTGCATTATGTCTCCGTCTTGAACGATGTAGTCTTTGCCTTCCACGCTCATCTTGCCGGCTTCCTTGCATGCGGCTTCGCTTCGGAGGCTCACGTAGTCGTCGTATTTTATTACTTCGGCACGTATGAAACCTTTCTCGAAGTCTGTATGGATTACTCCTGCACATTGAGGGGCTTTCCAACCTTTTGTGAATGTCCATGCTCTGACTTCCTGCACGCCTGCGGTAAGGAATGTTTGCAGGTTCAAAAGGCGGTAAGAGGATTTTATGAGACGTGCCACGCCAGATTCTTTCAATCCTAATTCTTCCAAGAACATTTGTTTCTCTTCCAAGGTTTCAAACTCTGCAATGTCGGATTCTATTTTTGCGGCAACGATAAGGATTTCCGCACTTTCTTCTTTGGCAATTTTTTCTACTTGTTCGGTATATTGATTTCCGCTTTTAGCACTTGCTTCATCTACGTTGCAGACATAGAGTACAGGCTTGGCTGTAAGAAGACATAATTCTTTGGCGAGTTTTACCTCTTCTTTGCTTTCAAACGTAATTGTTCTTGCACTTTTTCCCTGCTCCAAGGCTGCTTTGTAACGAAGCAGAATATCCAGCAAGACCTTCGAGTCTCTGTCTCCGCCGCTTTTTGCCGCTTTTTCGACCTTCGGTAAGCGTGTTTCCACTGTTTCGAGGTCTTTCAGTTGAAGCTCGGTATCTATGATTTCTTTATCGCGTATAGGATTTACCGAACCATCGACGTGAACGACATTATCGTCATCGAAACATCTTAGAACATGAATGATTGCGTCGCATTCCCTTATATTGGCGAGGAATTTGTTTCCCAAGCCTTCTCCTTTGCTCGCTCCTTTCACCAAACCGGCTATATCCACTATCTCCACCGTTGCAGGGACTATTCTTTCGGGGTGTACCAAGTCGGCAAGCACGTTCAGGCGTTCGTCAGGAACGCTGATTGTTCCGAGGTTGGGTTCTATGGTACAAAAAGGAAAATTTGCCGCCTGCGCCTTGGCATTCGACAAACAATTAAATAAAGTTGATTTGCCCACATTGGGCAAACCAACTATACCGCATTTCAATGACATTCTTTAGCTCTTGATTATTTTGGCAAACTCTTCGGTATCTACTTGCTTGGTTTGATGTTTCATATCCGCTTTCAAAGCCTTTATGAGTTTATCCTCGAACAAGTATTCGTAAACCTGTCTGCTTTGTTCTTTGTTTTCAAGCATGTTAGTTGCGACTTTCTCAACAGCTTCTTCCGTTTCCTTTATTTGCTCTTCCGTTGCATCTTCCGGAACAGGGAAATAATTGCGAACCAAAGCGGTTTTGTAGTAGTCTTTCACCTCTTCGCCGCTTACTTCCAATTTATATTTGTCCACAAGTTTGCCTTCGATTAGCTGCCACTTTATGGAGTCTCTGTATTTGTCGTAATTGTCGAGGATTTCCTTGCTATCGACCTTGCCTTGGTTGATTTCCACGAGCCAACGTTTCAAAAACTCATCAGGCAAATCCATCTTCGTGTTCTCGATCAATGCTTTGCTTGCACTATCCATGAAGTAACGGTCTGCTTGGTTCGAATAGGTTTTGCACAAATCCTCCTTCGCTGCCTTTCTGAAATCTTCTTCGGTCTTTATTCCTTTGCCTTTGTAAGCCATCTCGAACAATTCCTCGTTCAATTCATGTTTTATTACACGGCTTATGCCGGTTACCTTGAAGTTGACATCGGATTTGAATTGCTTTGCCTGCTCTTTGTCTATTCTCAACATGGAAGCGATTTCCGTTGTGTTCTTGAATGCCTTCGCAAGGTTGAACGTTATGACATCATCTTTCTTTGCACCGATGAATTTCTTCTTTATGGTAACCATGGAAATCAAATCGACAGCCAAAGATGTGGTAACCTTTATGCCACCTTCTTTCACATTGCCATTCTCGTCCAATTCCTCTATTTCTCCATACACCAAGTCTGTTTCTTCTATTGTTTCAGGAGACTCGAACTTGCCGAAACGACGTTGAATGTCTTCAACGAATTTGTTCAACATCTCTTCTGTCGGAACAATGTCGTAGTACGTTACGTCCTGAGAATCCAAATCGAGTTGGAACTCCGGTTGCAACGCTATATCGAAATAAAAAGTGAAATCTTTTTGGTTGTCCCAATCTATGGCTTGTGTCTTTTCGTTGTTCGCCATGGGATTTCCGAGAATGTCGAGTTTGTTATCCTCGATGTATTTGTACATGGCGTCTGTCATCAGTTTTTGTACCTGCTCCGCACATACGGATTTTTCATACATCTTTCTGACAATTCCCATCGGTACTTGTCCGGGTCTGAATCCCGGCATATTTGCCTTTCTGCGATATTCCTTCAACTCTTTTTCAACCGACTCTGCATAATCGGCGGCTGTTACATCAATCTTCAATACAGCTGTCAAGTCGCCTGTCATTTCCTTTGTTACATTCATCTCTTATATCCTGTTTCTTTTTTTGTTCGTTCTATTGAAAATTCAGTTTGCAAAGATACTGATTTATTGCCAACATACGCTTGACAAGTGGTCAAAAACCGTAATTCAATGCCTTTATCGCTTGCTGCAACTTCGGGTCTTCTTTCGTGAATGTCAGTTTTATGTGCTTTCTCCTTGCCGCAAACAAACCGTATCCGTTGTTTACGTTCGTGTATATGGGTTTGTCGCTTAATCGATTGTCGTTTTGTCGGCTGTTGGAGTAATATTCATACATCTCCAAGCTGCAAGAATTGACGTATAGCTCGAAAGCGTATTGTCGGTTCGTCCATGAGCAATTCCCTTTTTGCGAAGCCAAATTCCTTTTCACGCCGTTGACGATGTCGCTCATGTCCATATTGTAATTGAATTCAAAGCCCGGGTTGTTGCTTGTGTTCAATTTCATTGCCAAATCGATGTCCGTGAACGTTTCTTCACCGTTTGCACGATAGTAAAACCTCATCGAGGATTGGAAAACCTTTGCAATGATGCCTTGTCCGCTTGATGCGACGGAGGAATTGATGTTGTACCAACTGCAATTCATCATGTTCTTTCCGTTTTTCGGTATGAAAGTCATTATGCTTCCCGGTGCCGTTATGTCGTAATCGCCTATCAAACGGGTCGTCGCCCATGTTTCATCTCCGGATTTCTTGTTGCGAACCACGATTTTGTATTCTTTTTTCAGGGCTTCGGCGTGATTTAATCTGCCTTTGGTGCAGCACCGGTATAGGGGAGTCGTTTCATTGTAGAAATCGCCGTCCTGCTTTGTCGTGGTTTCGGTATAGTCGAACCATAAGGTATCTCCCGCATTGTTTTTGTCCCAAGGGTAATAGGAAAGCATGAAAACATCTATTTCATTCTGCCTGTAATAAACGGAGTCTTTCTCTTTCGCAAAGTCAATGTAGTTTCCGCTGCCGAGAAACCCTTTCTGCACACGAACGAAGGTGGTGTCGCTGTCTTGATCCAATACTCCGTAAATGACGGTTACCTGTTTCCACTCCTCATTCGGGTCGAACTCGACTTCACAGCCTGCAAAGCAGAAAAGCATTGCAAGTAACAATATGAGATTTGAGTGTTTCGACTTCATATCTTGTTGTTTTATAGGTTCAGAAGTTGCAAAGGTAAGTATAAATCCCGACAATCGGATATTTTCTCGTACTTTTGTACCTGCCAAAAATTGAAATTTAATCGTTAAAGGAAGATATGAAACATTGCGATGACTTTGTCGTGGTCGAGAACCGAGCATCGGGTTCCGCCTTTTTCAAGTTGAGTTTGCGGGCTTGCAGTCCTTTGCCCGAAATAACTGCGGGTCAATTCGTGGAAGTCGGCGTTCGACAAACCGAAGGTATCATTTTGCGACGTCCCATTTCCATTCATGATGTGGATTACGCCGCAAACACCATTGTTTTGCTTATCCGGATTGCGGGAAAGGGGACAAGACAGCTCTCCATGCTCGAAAAGGGCGAGCGTGTGAACCTTATTTACCCTCTGGGCAGGGGTTTCGAGTGCAGGGGCGAGGAGGTGCTGCTTGTAGGTGGCGGAGTCGGGGCGGCTCCTCTGCTTTTTCTGGCGAAATCCTTCCATTCGAGAGGGGTACGCCCCCATATTCTGCTCGGATACAGGGATAGGGAACAGTTCCTCGACCTTCCGGAGTTCGATAATTACGGAAAAGTGTTCGTCGCAACGCAGGATGGAAGCCTCGGAGAGAGGGGAATGGTGACGGAACACAGCGTTTTCGCCAAGCAATTCGACTGTGTTTATGCCTGCGGACCCACTCCCATGATGAGAGCTGTTGCAGAAAGCTGCCGACAAAGGGGCATCGAGTGTTTCGTTTCCCTCGAAAACAAGATGGCTTGCGGCATCGGGGCGTGTCTATGCTGCGTTCAGCAAACCACAAGCGGCCATAGGTGCACCTGTACCGACGGTCCTGTTTTCAATTCCGAAGAAGTAATCTGGTAATGTATCGTTATATGGATAAGTTGAAGATAAAAATAGGCTCGCTTGAGCTGAAAAACCCTGTCATGACAGCCTCCGGCACCTTCGGTTACGGGGAAGAGTACATGGATTTCTACGATGTGCAGATGCTCGGAGGCATAATAGTGAAAGGAACAACGGGCGAAAAACGCGAAGGAAACCCCGCCCTGCGTCTGTGCGAGACCCCTATGGGAATGATAAACGCCGTGGGTTTGCAGAACAAAGGGGTGGATTATTTCTGCGAACGGATATATCCGCGGATAAAAGACTATAAAACGAATGTGATTGTCAACGTTTCCGGTTCCACCATAGAGGAATACTGCACGGTTGCGGAGAAAATCTCTCATCTTGCGAACATTCCGGCAATAGAATTGAACATTTCATGCCCCAATGTCAAAAAAGGCGGCATGGGATTCGGCACAAATCCCCAAATGGCAGCGGAGGTTGTCTCGCGGGTAAGGCAGGTTTACAAGAAGCATTTGATGGTAAAGCTGACGCCGAACGTAACCTCCATAGCCGAAATCGCCCGAGCCGTCGAGGGAGCAGGGGCGGATTCGCTCTCGATGATAAACACCGTCCTTGCCATGGCGGTGGATGCGGAGAAGAGAAAGGCCGTTTTATCGACCGTAACAGCAGGTTTATCCGGCCCTGCAATCAAGCCCATCGGTCTGCGATGCGTCCATCAAGCCTCCAAAGCAGTGCGAATTCCCATCGTCGGTTTGGGCGGAATAAGCAACGCAACCGACGCAATAGAATACATTTTGGCAGGAGCAAGTGCAATACAAGTGGGAACCCAAAACTTCATCGACCCTTATGCCGGCAAAAAAATCCTCGAAGGAATGCAGGAATACCTCGATCGCCATGGCATAAACCACATTTGGGACATACGGGGAGCCGTTTGACAGAGGCACTTACGCCTGTTCGCAATCGGCAAAGGGGGAAATCTCAACTCGGATTTCCCCCTTTCCTTTTTCAATCCGCAGCAATGCAATCCCCAATCGCCGCATTCAAGTGCCGAAAAAGGCGTATTTCTCATTACATTTGCAAAAATCAAAACTCAAACACATCGTTTCCTTAACCGAAAAGCAAGAAAATGAAATCGCAAATCGTCGTGAAATTTTTCGCATTTTGCCCTCTTGAAACACGAAAATACCATGCCCGAGTCGGAAAACGCCGTTTTCACCATTCGAAAACGCCGTTTTTTTCTTTAAAAACGGCGTTTTTCAATTGCGTTTTCGGCGTTTTTTCACCATGAAAACAGCCTTTTTTCACCATGAAAACGGCGTTTTTCGATGTCGAAAAGGCTGAAACCGACATAACACATTGAAGCATAAGCATTTGCAAAACGCCGAAATACTCAGATATTTTCAGGCCGTATGCCTCTCGGAAATTTCGCAGGCACGTATGAAGTTAAAGAAATTGAAAATCGTTAACGGGCAAAACCATTTCGCAAATCGAAATCATAAGGAATGCAAACAGTGTATTCTGCATTCAGTGCGGCGTTTTGCAAGGGGGTTCGGGCGTTTTCGAGGCGGTATTGCTTGATTTCTCTGCCTTGAATGTAGCACAATCGAACTGTCGTCGGCTCTTTCATGCCTTCGATGTGCAGGAAGACGCAGGTGTTTGCTGGGTTCGGGTAGAGCGAAAGGGCGATTGCGTGTGCGGAAACGTCGTTCGGGGAGGAGAGGACGGTCAGATGGAGCGTGATTATGCTGTCGCAACCGTCGATATTCTGCAAGGTGTCGTTGTAAATGCCCGTTTGGTCGAGGTCTTTTCCGTTGAAATGGAAGGTGGTTCCGGCGGAACCGGTTTGCGAAACGGTGTCTGTGTAAACGATATTCTCGAAATGTGCCGTGAAAACGGTGTCTTGCGAGAGGGTTATCGAGCGAACTCATGCCGATTTTTTTCATACCTTTGCATAAAATCAAGATATGATGAACGGAATTTGCTTTGAGACGGACAGATTGTACGATGTGATATGCGGGAACTTCAAGTTGCTGTGCGTCGTATCCCGTTTCGGAATAGACTGCGGCTTCGGGGATAAGACCATACGGCAGGTCTGCGATGAAAAAGGAATAGATTGCAACACCTTTCTTGCGGTCGTGAACTTCCATACGGAGGCTCGGCAGTATCCCTTGCCCTCTGTCGGCTTGTCATTGAAGTGTCTTTGCGACTATCTCGAAAACAGCCATGCCTATTACCTCGATTTCATACTCCCTTCCATAAGACGCAAACTCCTTGAAGCCCTCGGCACACTGACGAACAACGAAGCGGCATTCATGATTATCCGTTTCTATGACGAATACTGCGTCTTTGTCCGCAAACACATGGAACGGGAAGAGAAAGAGGTCTTTCCATACGTGGATTCCCTCCTGAAAGGGAAAAAAGTCGGCAACATGAGCCTTGAAATGGCACTTATGCACCGCACACCTTTGGAAAATAAATTGGCGGACTTGAAGAAACTCATCATCAAATTCTACAACGGACAAACGGATAGAACGCTTTTGAGTTCGGTTCTCTACGATATATTCCTTTTCGAGGAAGACCTTATGTGTCATTGCAAAATGGAGACGATACTATTCGTTGAAGAAGTGAAGCGATTGGAAGAGAAAAATCTCAAAAACCCTGCAACGAATGCAACGAATAAGGCAAAAGAAACGGAAGAACTGAGCGAAAGAGAAAGAGAAGTGATTTGTTGTGTGGTTCAAGGCATGAGCAATAAAGCCATTGCGGAAAAGTTATTCATATCCGTGAACACCGTAACCACGCACAGAAGAAACATAGCAAGGAAAACAGACATACATTCCTCGGCAGCACTTACGCTGTATGCCATAATGAACGGGCTTGTAACCATGGAGGAAATCGATTTGAAGAACGCCCTGAACGCCCCGCGTTAAGCCTGCACAGACCCTTGCAAGACTTGTATTCACCTTATATCTCCGCCAAAGGCTGCATTCATGAACCGCATTCGGCGGCCGATTGTACAATATCGGGCAGTATCTGTGCAAAATAAGCCGCAAGCGTTATTGCCTGCGGCTTCATTATTGAAGTATCTTGCAACTTTTAGACCTTACTCGACTATCAACTTTTTCGTTGTGTTGCCTATCGCTATAGTATAAATGCCCTTCGGCAAATCGCCGAGGTCTATTCGCAATGTCTCGATGCCGGCTTTGAGGTCAAGCGTTCTTACTCTTCTGCCGTTGATGTCGAGGATTTGAAGCAAGGTGTTCTCCTGCAATGCCTCGAACTCCAAGGTTACGAAGCTCTTCGCAGGATTGGGATATATTGCGAACTCCCTTGCATTCACCTCTTGCAAAGATGAAGAACCGCTTGCGGTGAATATCGCCATGAAAGCTGTATCGCTTGTAATAGTTACCGTTCTCGGGTTCTCCGTATTGCCGTCGTTCCAACGGCTGAATACATAACCATTGTTTGCAATGGCAGTCATGATTTTCTCATTGCAACTCTCTCCCGTGCTTATGGCAACGCTGCCAAAGGTTGCATCATTTGCCGAAACATTAAATTCTAAAATCTACTCCTCCGAAATGTGTCCTGCAAAGTATTCATTCCAATCACTTTCTGTATAAGCACCGATACTTCCGCAAGGCACTGTCAAAATGCAAGTCGTAGGAACGTTGTAAAATGAAGTATTATCGATTGACGGTGGCGTTACTGCCAAACATCTAACCGAAGTCAAACCGGTGCAACCGCTAAACGCATCCTCTCCGATAGAAGTAACGCTGTTCGGTATGGCTACCGAAGTTTTGGCACCCGGGCATTGTATCAAAGTGTCTTGAACGTAATTGTACAACACTCCGTCTATCGATGAATAATGCGCATTTTCCAAAACGACATTTATCGATGTCAAACCTCTGCAATTCTCAAACGCACTACCTCCGATGGAAGTAACGCTGTTCGGTATGGTTACCGATGTCAAACCTCTGCAACAGAAAAACGCACAATCTCCGATGGAAGTAACGCTGTTCGGTATGGTTACCGATGTCAAACCTCTGCAACCGTAAAACGCCCAATCTCCGATGGAAGTAACGCTGTTCGGTATGGTTACCGATGTCAAACCGCTGCAACCGTAAAACGCATTCTCTCCGATGGAAGTAACTCTATACGTCGTGCCGTTATAGGGAATGGTTGAAGGTATGACAACATCGCCACTTACGTCAGTATTCACTACTTCAACTGTACTATCTGATGTAATGTCGTAGTAGAGTGTTTTTCCTTGATGGGTGTAGGAAAAACGGCACAGTGGCTTGCCGGATCTTTGTATTTTCATATTATATCTTTTGAAAGTTACTCTTGCAAAGGTATGAATTTTTCTACAGTTCCCATCACTAAAACAAAAATATAAAGAGCACCCTTTCAAACCGTGTTCGCAAAATGCCCCTATACCCTCTTTACATTCTTTATCATTTCAGCCCTTTCGGAAGCATTGCAAATTAACCATTTTCAATTCTTTTAACTTCATAGCTCACGAATTTTCTGCCGGAGGGAAATTTACTCGAAATTTTTCGAGTATTTGAGGGTTTAGCAAAAGATTGTATTTCAATATCTTGCAAGCACATCGAAAACCGACCGGAAAAAGACGGCGTTTTGGTGGTCGGAAAACGCCGTCTTTTTTCAAGAAAACGAAGAGTTAGCAGTGCTAAGACTTCGTCT
>OCLL01000064.1_pt1 | contig 26660 bp, 22 predicted proteins | sample 1538931 | NCBI WGS metagenome assembly OCLL01 (sample SAMN03418270, study PRJEB22391) | human gut metagenome | biome: human-gut; feature: organic feature; material: feces | host: Homo sapiens | place: Tanzania | collected 2013-01 | reverse complement strand
AAGCCTTATGGGAGTCTGCCGGTCTCGACAGCCACGCTCCTCGTTCTCTCCATGGCATGTGGATACGTAGGTATAAAGCTTTATCGAAACAGAAGAGAAGACTGAATGACAAAGAAACAGACGCTGTTCAAAAATAGATACCTCGGTGAAACGCATAGGCCTACGAATAATCCCTGAATCAGGTCAACCGAATAGGTGTTTTGATTTTATGCCTTGTGCAGAGGTATTGTCGTTTCATAAGAAGTTTTGAAGTAATAGAAGTTGAAACTTTGCGTTCTAAAAAATGTATAAATAGAAAAGGAAGCGACAATATCGTATGACGGAAAAGGATTACAGCAAAGGAATAGAGGCTGATGCAGAGGCTATATTCGAGGTAATGTCTCGCAGAGTTTCACAGGATGAATTGCAGAAGATAAAGGAGGCTTACCTCTTGGCATCGGAGGCTCACCGAAATCAAAAGCGTAAGACGGGTGAGCCATATATCATTCACCCTATTGCTGTTGCCCGCATTGTGGCAGAGGAGATGAAGTTGGGTGCAAATCCGGTTATGGCGGCTTTTCTGCATGATGTCGTGGAGGATACTCCTTATACGATCGATGATATAGAGAAACGTTTCGGCAACGATGTGGCTTTTCTTGTGAAGGTGGTTACCAAACAGAAGAAGGAACATTACGAGATGTCCAAGCAGTTGGATAATTTCAAGCAGATGTTGGACTCGATGAAGTATGACATTCGGGCAATTCTCGTAAAATTGGCAGACCGTCTGCATAATATGCGGACGCTTGAAAGCATGCGTCCCGATAAACAGATGAAGATAGCGGGAGAAACGGATTATATTTATGCACCTCTTGCCAATCGTTTGGGTTTGTATCGTATAAAAACGGAGTTGGAGAATTTGAGTTTCCGGTATCGCTGTCCTCGGGAATATGCTCAAATGGAGGAGATGTTACAAAAGGACAGAAAGGAAAACGAGGAAGTTCTTGGGACTTTTGTAAATCAGATAAGGGAAATTCTTTCTTCCAATGGAGTGGAGGCAAGGATTGAAACGGAGTACCGCATGCCTTACAGCATTTGGCGAAAAATGCAAAAAGAGCAGAACGATTTCCAACACATAGATTTTAAGCATTATGTAAAGATTGTTTTTCCCGATGGTTTGAAGCGTACGGAAAAGAATACCTGTCTTTTCATATACTCGCTACTGACAGACAGGTTCAAGGAAAAACCGGGAAGCATTTCCAATTATGTGGATAATCCAAAGGAGAACGGTTATCAGAGCTTTCACTTGAAACTTCTTTCCGAAAGAGGAAAATGGGAGGAAGTTCATATTTGCAGCGAAAGAATGGCGAGGGATTCCAATCTTGGTTGCGTGTCGTCGAGGACGGAGGGAAATATCGCAGCATGGCTGGAAAAGTTCAAGGAGGTTTTGAAAGACATTGCTTATCATGGTTTGCAGGACGGTTTCATAGAGAATGTTGTAACATCTTTCTATAATGACGACATAATGGTGTTCACCCCGAAAGGCAAGTCGGTTATTCTTCCGAAGCGGGCAACGGCTTTGGATTTTGCCTTTGAAATTCACAGCAAGTTGGGGCTGCATGCCAAGGTTGCACGTATCAACGGGAAATTATGTTCCGTCAAAACAGAACTGCGACGTGGCGATTGCGTGGAAATAGATGCGGATAAGAATGTGGAGCCGCAGGCGGATTGGATTGAACATGTGCTTACTTATAAGGCGAAAAGGCATTTGAAGACATTTCTTTCCAAGGCTTATTGCCCGCCATACGAAAGATGCCCGCATTGTCTTCCCATTCCGGGAGAGGAAGTGGTCGGTTTCAAGGATTCAGACGGCAATGTAAGCATACACAAAAGGAATTGTCCGATTGCCATAAGGCTGGCCTCGCAATATGGAGACAGTATAGTGTCGGTCGATTTCCGTGAAGAGAAAGAGTTGCTTTATCCGGTTTGTATTCACATCAAAGCTGTGGACAGATACCATTTGTTGAGCGATTTGACCGACTGCATAACCAACAGGCTCGGACTTTCAATGACAAGCCTTCACACGGTTACTGAGGATTTTATTGTCGATTGTCGTATAGGGTTTGGCATACATTCTTTCGGTGAGCTGGAGGATATTATCACTCACATCTATAAGATAGATGGAGTAGAGGAAGTAATGACGGAAGAAGATAGAGGGTAAACTCTTATCACTGATATTACATAGCAAGGCAACGATACAAGTAATGAAAATCGGTATTGCTGCGTATTTCGGCTCATGTTATAGGTACGTCTTTTCAAGAATTTTTATCGTTCTTTTGAATACTATCTTGCATAATTGGCGATGAAACGGTTTTATGACTGCAAAATATAGTCGTCCCATACGGTTATGGAGTTTGACTCTTGTGCTTATCGACACATAACAACTATTGTCTCCGATATTCTTTGTTTGAAGCAAAACATTCAAGTAAAGGTGTTTGTCATCTTTGCTTATGGTCGCAATATTCTCCGACTCAATTTTGACCAAATCGGAAAATCTTTTTTCTCCTTTTAAGCCGAAAATTTTCACGATGGCGTTTCGTAAACTCATCAATATTGTTACCCATTTCGGCAGTGCGAAGAAATGGTCGGAAAACTCTTTTGCACCGATTGGGTGTGAGGAGTGAATGATACTGTCGAAGCAGTCGATGTAATCCTATGCCGCTTCATCGGTTTCGATATTCATATTCTGTCGATATGATGGCTTTGTTATATTCTCTTGTTTCGTGAAAATGAAATGACTATTCAGAAAAAACAGAGGTAAAAACTTTCGCCTCCACCTCTGTCTCGAAAAATAATATGAAAAAGAATCTTCTTAATTGTTCACTATGTTTTGGAACTCTATCAAGGATTGGTATCTCTTGAACTCCAAATCGTTTTTGGCTTGGTACTTATAAGCAGGTTCTTGTTTGCAAGCTTCTTTCAAGTTCTTCGTCAAACCGGGAACATCGTCCAATCGGGCGTAACATACGGCTCTCAAATAATATACCTCTGCGGTTTGATCCATGCAACAATCCAATGTTCTGATTGCATTGCCGGTGTTACCCGTCAAAAGTTGCAAAAGAGCAAGGTTGTAAGTACACTTTCTTCCATCGAGTTTCTCGGCCGCTTCTTCGTATTTGCCCTGTTTGATTAGAACGATTGCCTCGTTCATTTGGGCTTGCTCGTTACCTGCGGCAACGGACTTTTTAATGTAATCGTCAGCTGCATTGACGTCTTTGTTCGCAAGGCTTAGAAGAGCAAGGTTGGATAGGATTTCTCCATTGTTGGGAGAAAGCTTGTCGGCTGTTTCAAGAAATCTTTTTGCATCTTCGAGTTGGTTCAAGTAAAGAGCAACTGCTCCGGCATTGTTCCAACCTCCCCATTCGGAAGCGAAGCGTTCCGTTGCTGCGGTATAGATTTGAAGTTTGCTTGCGTAGTTATGTGTCAGAGTCGCTGCATACATAAGTTCATCGTAAGTAAGTTTGTCAGGGTCGGATACTGCCATCTTGGCAATCTCCTGCTCGGTTTTTTGAACACCTGAGAAGTTGAATGCGATTTCTCCTCTACGTAACGTAGGTAGAATTTCCTCTTCAATTTGGCTGAATACGACAGACATGTTTCTTATCTCTTGTTCTCTTCTTATTTTGTCCGGTTGGGATTTGACAACGTTGATGACGGTGTTCTTCTCTTTCAAAGATGAGCCTTCCACCAAACGCACGAAGTTCTCCCAATCCTCTCCCTTGGCACTTGAAGTGATGACGACATCTTGTTTCGCCTGTTCTACATATTTTTTTATGTCGTTCTTCTTTATGTTTTCGGCTTTGGCTCTTTCCGTTAAAGCCTCTGTCAACATCTTGTCAACCAAGTTTACTGTCGTCTCGGCTCTTTTCTTTGACAATCCTATGTTGAAACTTTCCTCTCCTTCGGGTGATGCCCATGCGTTGACGAATATCTGACGCGGTATTTGGTTGTTCACTATGTAGCTCTTCATGCTTTCATAGCTTCTTTTGGTATCCATTTTCTTGTTGAGTTTGTTATCCCAGTTGAGTGAGGACATATTGACCGTGAAATAAATGTCTGTCGTCATTATTTCGTCGGTGCTTACGGTATAGTTGGCAGGTGCCATGCTCAAATCACCTCTTATATCCACCCTGTTGGAGGTCGAGTTGACTCCTTCGGCTATTTTCACGTTGCCGAGTTTCAATGCTCCGGGGTTTTCCATGGCTTCGCTCCATGTGGCATTTGCTTCGTTGACCTCTTTGGCTTTATAAGCTATCGGATTAAGGTACAATTTTGCACTTTCCATTCCTTGACGGTAAGCGACCGTATCTTTATAAACGAATCTGCCCCCGCTGCCTTTCTCTATCGTTTTTCCATTGCCTTCGACTTTGGAACCTTTCAGATTCATCGGCGACAAAATAACCTCACCTGTTTCCCAAGTCAATACGGGTTGCAAATAAACAACCGCATTCTTTTGGAAATATTTCTCCGGAATGTTTCCGTTTATCGTAACGACGACTTTGTCTCCATGCACTTCCATAGGGTTCGGAGAAATCTGATACCTTACGGTATTGTGCTTCTTTTGCATCGTCTTGATGCTGCCGCAAGAGCCTGCAAGCAAAGCAACGCCCAAACAAACAGCCAATGTTCCCAATACTCTCTTTCTCATATTTCAAAATGATTTGTTATAATACATTGTCAATTTCTCATGCCATATCCGCAGATAAAGCCTTGCAAAAGTAGTAATAAAAACCGAACTGAACGGAAAGTCGTTCGATTTTTGTCATTTAAGCCTGCTTCTTTTCAAGAGATACGGCAACATGATTTGGTCGAAACCTTTGTTTATGTCGGCTTCGATGAAGTCGATTTTCATGTTGTTACACTGATTTCTTATGTACTCTGCTTTGGTTCTTACATCGTTAGAGTACTTATCTTTAAGTTCCGAGGGCATCAGTTTCACTTCTTCTCCACTTTCCACATCGACGAAACGGTATGGTCGCTCTTTGTAATCCAATTCCACTTCTTTTGCCTTATCGCAAACGTAGAACAATATAACTTCGTGTTTATTGTATGACAAATGCTGCAAAGATGCGATTAGCTCATCTCCGGAAGTCAGGGTCGAAAACAAATCCGTGAAAATTACCACAAGGCTGCGTTTGTGAAGAACCTCTGCAAGTTCATGCAAAGGTTTGCTTATTTCGGTTGTTTTGTTTTTACTGGGACTTTCCAAAAGAAGTCTCTCCAATAAGGTAAAGATATGCCTTTTATGTGCGAAACTTGTCCCTGTTTCGGAACAAAACTCCAAGCTATCACTTACGAGAGACAGCCCGAATGCGTCTCTTTGCTTGTAAAGCAGTTGACAGAGACAGCCCGCCGCATAAATCGAAAAGGAAAGTTTCGTCGGATTATCGAAATCCGCCTTCCTATCGTACGGAAAGTACATGGAGGAAGACGTATCTAAAACCAACATACATCGCAAATTGGTTTCCTCTTCGTACTTTTTGACGAACAATTTATCCGTTTTTGCGAACAATTTCCAATCGATATGCCTTGTCGATTCCCCGGAATTGTAAAGCCTATGCTCTGCAAATTCAACGGAAAACCCGTGGAAAGGACTTCTGTGCAAGCCTGTCATGAAGCCTTCGACAGCCTTACTCGTTTTGAAATCGATGGAATCGTAACGACTAAACTCCTCCTGTCGTTCCAACATACAAACAAACGAAAGACAGATGTTGCGAATGCTTCAAACACTCGCAAGTTCTGCCTCTCGATTTTCTTTAACCGGACTTACAAATACTTTTCTATCTTTTCAACGAAAGCACTCTTCGGATTTGCTCCCACCATCTTATCAAGCAATTCCCCGTTCTTCAAAAATATGACGGTCGGAATATTCCTGACACCGAACTTGGACACGACATCATTGTTTCCGTCCACATCGCACTTGCCTATGATAGCCTTGCCCTCATACTCTTGTGCCAATTCGTCGATAATAGGTGAGACTTTCTGACAGGGGCCGCACCATGTAGCCCAAAAATCCACCACAATCAATTTGTCTTTTTCTGCTACCACTGTTTCAAACGTAGCATCCGTAATTTTCAATGCCATAATCTTCTCTATTTTAATTTGAATGTATGATTTGCAAAGGTAACAATTATTTGTCTGATAAGATTACCGGCATGCGAATAATTGAATCGGAGAACAACATTCCGAACAGCCGATGCAGTAAAATCATGATTAATCCTTACTTTTGCAACCTGTAATATCATATTGTCATGCCAAAAAATTTTATCCTGAGACTTTGGAATAATCCTAAAAACAAAAGAACAATCAAAGATGGCTTATTGTTTGCTTGTTCAACCGTAGTATTTCATTTTCTATATTGGCATACAGACATGAACACATGGCTGTTCGGTCCTTTCACGAATACCGTATTCGATTTCTTCACAAGCATTGCATACGAGGGAAGCCGTTTTATGATGGACAAATTTTGTTCTTTGTCATACGATTGCTACGATAATAGTTTTGCATTCTATACAGAGAACAGCCAAGGTGTGAAAACATATTTTGCGAATATGGAAATAGTTCACGATTGTTCTGCAATAAAGCAACTCATGCAGTTCCTTCTTATAATGTTGCTTTGCCCGAATAAACTATGGAAAAGGCTTATTTATTTTTGTGTCGGAGGCGTTGTAATACTCCTTGCCAATATTATACGTATATATTTGCTTACAGACCTGTTCGGACATGAACCCTCTTCATTCCAATTCTATCACGATTGGGTGGCAAGACCTGTTATGTACATTGTGATATTTTCCCTATGGGTAATCTGGATAGAGTTCTTTGCCTACAAGAAACCGAAACAGCGAATGAATGATGCCCGAAATGCAAATTGACTTTCGTCTTTTTCCATGCAAAAGTTCATACTTACATACGAACATTACAGCGAGTTCGATTAAATATTCGGGGATTGGCGAAAATCATTAAACATTGAAGATGCAAACAAATTGCAAACACTTATTACACGAAGCATTGCAATTTCTCGGATTGCAGACGATTTCCGGAAAGTTTTGTCGCTCAAATAGAAAGAAAATGTTATCTTGAACTCTCAGAAATCAAGCATTCATACATAAAGTAAGCAGCATGCCGATTTGATTTCGGCATGCTGCATTCTGTATTAGTGCCAACCAAGGCGACAAATCCTCTTTTTTACTCCACTATCAACTTCTTCGTTACGTTGCCGAGCATGACGGTATAAACACCTTTTGACAAGTCGCTTACGTCTATTTGCAAAGTCTCGATGCCGGCTTTGAGGTCGAACGTTCTTACTCTTCTGCCGTTGATGTCGAGGATTTGAAGCAAGGCATTCTCTTTCAATGCCTCGAACTCCAATGTTACGAAACTCTTCGCAGGGTTGGGATATAATGCGAACTCCCTTGCGTTCACCTCTTGCAAAGATGACGAACCGCTTGCGGTGAATATTGCCATGAACGTTGTGTCGCTCGTAACAGTTACCGTTCTCGGGTTCTCCGTATTGCCGTCGTTCCATATTACAAAGCTGTAGCCCTCGTTTGCTGTTGCCGTCAATACTGCGGTATTGCCGTCCAAGGTATATGTTGCACTGCCCATAGTCGCGTCGTTCACCGTTACCGTGATTGTCGGCGTGGTTTCCGTTTCCGCGAATATCGCCATGAAGGTTGTATCGCTCGTAACGGTTACTGTTCTCGGGTTCTCCGCATTGCCGTCGCTCCATGTCAGGAAGCTGTAACCCTCGTTTGCTGTTGCCGTCAATACTGCGGTATTGCCGTCCATGGTGTAGGTGGCACTGCCCATAGTCTCATCGTTCACCGTTACCGTGATTGTCGGCGTGGTTTCCGTTTCCGTGAATATTGCCATAAAGGCGGTGTCGCTTGTAATAGTTACCGTTCTCGGGTTCTCCGTATTGCCGTCGCTCCATATTACAAAACTGTAACCCTCGTTTGCTGTCGCCGTCAGTACTGCGGTGTTGCCGTCCATGGTATATGAGGCACTGCCCATAGTCTCATCATTTACCGTCAAGGTGATTGTCGGCGTGCTTACTGCTTCCGCGAATATCGCCATAAAGGCGGTGTCGCTCGTAACGGTTACCGTTCTCGGGTTCTCCGTATTGCCGTCGTTCCAACCGGTGAACTCATAACCCTCGTTTGCAATGGCAGTAAGAGTTTTGACGTTGCAAGATTGCGTTTCCACTTCAACACTGCCGTATGCCTCTTCATTTGCAGATACGGACAGCTCAAAGGACGAACTCTCCGTAATACGTTGAGGGAAATACACACTCCAATAGCATGTTGAAGCGGTATATGCTTCCAAACTTCCGCAAGGCACTGTTACCGTGCATATATTCGGATAAGGAAATGCCTCATTGCCGATAGTAGGAGGAACAGTAGCCGAAGATATAAGCGAGGATAAGTTAAGACATTCGTAAAATGCTCCATCACCGATGGAAGTAACTCTGTTACCAATGGTTACCGAAGTCAAGCCGCTGCAACCGCTAAACGTATAACTTTCGATAGAAGTAACGCTGTTCCCAATGGTAGCCGAAGTCAAGCCGCTGCAACCGCTAAACGCAGAGTTTCCGATAGAGGTAACGCTGTTCGGAATGGTAACCGAAGTCAAACCGCTGCAACCGTAAAACGCACTATTTCCGATGGAAGTAAGGCTGTTCGGAATGGTAACCGAAGTCAAACTGCTGCAACCGCTAAACGCAGTATCTCCGATGGAAGTAACGTTGTTCGGTATGGTAACCGAGGTCAAATTGCTGTGATCTCTGACAAAGTTTGCAGGTATTCTTCGTACACTATCTCCGATATTGACCATGGTTAGAGATGTGCCATGAAAAAGGCTATAAAGCCCAAACCTTTCACCTCCTTCTCCATGATGATACCAGCCCCACTTGAGTTCGAAATCCTGACAACTGATGGCATTGAAATTCAGTGTTGTCAAACCGCTGCAACCCATAAACGCACCCACTCCGATGGAAGTAACATTGTTCGGAATGGTAATCGAAGTCAAACCGCTGCAACCGGAAAACGCCCAATCTCCGATAGAGGTAACGCCGGTCGGAATGGTAACCGAAGTCAACCCGCTGCGACCTCTGACAAAGTTTGCAGGTATTCGTTGTACACTGTCTCCGATATTAACCGTGGTTAGAGGAGTATATCTAAAAGGATAATCATAATCATTATATTCGAAATCCTGACAGTTTATGGCATTGAAGTTCAGCGTTGTCAAGCCGCTGCAATTATAAAACGCATCATCTCCGATAGAAGTAACGCTGTTCGGTATGGTTACCGAAGTTTTTGCACACGGGCATTGTATCAAAGTGTCTTGAACGTAATTGTACAACACTCCGTCTATCGATGAATAATGCGTATTTCCCGAGGCGACATTTATTGAAGTCAAACCGCTGCAACCGGAAAACGCCTCATATCCGATGGAAGTAACGCCGGTCGGAATGGTTACCGATGTCAAACCGCTGCAATTATAAAACGCATAACCTCCGATGGAAGCAACGCTGTTCGGAATGGTTACCGAAGTCAAACCGCTGCAACCGTAAAACGCACTCCATCCGATGGAAGTAACGCTATACGTCGTGCCGTTGTAGGTTACGGTTGACGGTATGACAACAGAACCTGAGATAGCGGAACTGTTTTGTCGATCAACTTCCACCGAATTGTCGTCAATTACCTCATACTTCAAGCCGCCGCTTGTGAATGATTGTGCGGCGAGTATATTTGCACACAATATGGTGCAAAGAATCATCATTAACTTTTTCATCTCTTTAATCTTTTGTTTGATTGTTATTACTTTCTTCTTGCGGACGCAACAAACTGTCCGGGTTCTCTATTTTGAAGTCCCAGCGTTGCTGCATAAAGGCAAGCATTTTCTTGCCTCTGTCTATGATTGTTTCCTTTGTCCACTCGGGATATTGTGCAACTTCTATCTCGCTGTACGAGCCGTTGAAATAACCCGAGGAATCGGTTCTCTTTTTCTTTGTCTCGAAGTCTGCATTGCCGAGTTTGGAGTTTTTAGCCCTGCTCAGCAAAAGCAGATTGCCCAAAGAATTAAGATAAAAGGCAGAGAATTCATCATCGAACCTCGAAGTCCAATAATCATCGGTCGCCGTTTGCGGATAGATATGCTCTATGGTATCATATGTTATATCCTGCCATGATACCTTAGATACTCCTTTTGCTTCTTCTTGCAGATATTGCTCGTATTCATAAAGGAAGTATCGCAAGCCCGTCCAATCGAAAAAACCGTTCCTTGATTTGGCAACTTGACTGATGTTGAAACGAGCGGTGTCCGCGTCAAAAGTTTCATCTGTCAGTTGAGTAATTCTTTCAATGATTTCTTCTATCGGACGGTTTTCCCTGTAAAATGCTCTTGCCAAACCATAAAATTCGGTGTTTTTGGTATTGGAACGAAAGTCACAAAGTCGGAAAATTAAGAAGTTGAACCTCTCTGCCGCTTTCAGAAATGCCGCAATCTTATCCTTATCCTCTTCCTTGCTTTCCTCTTCCAATTTTGTCAATATCGCCATGGTCAGGGGCTTGAAGGCACCCCAGCCTGCTCTTTGCAGTCTTTCCAAACATGATTTGATCTCTTCGCTATAAGGAGAGTTGTCGATGTTTGCCATATAGTACCATGTTTTGATGCTCTTTTGGAGACTATCGATATATTCCCTGACTTGTTCCGAACTTAACTCTCCGCTAAAAACACGTTTCTTCGTAAACTCCTCGGATAGCAAATACGTCTTAAAGACTTTTGCTTTGTCTCTACTGTATGGAAAGTAGGTTATCCAATGATTTTGCAGAAAATCATCTTCATCCAAAGGTTTGTCTTGATTTTTGCCTAGATATTCATATAAGGTTTTCCATACCTCATTGATGTCGTCTCTGAGTCGATTGTAGGCATTTTCATCTTCCATAAGGAGGACAGACAAATAAACCAACCTGTTCTTCAACAGCTCTAAAACAGACAAAGGCTTTCCTCTGTTGTTCATGGTCTCGAAAGTTACGAACACTTCCGTTGTGTCATCAATCTCGTAATAATTGAAAGTCAACTGTGTCGTAATCTTACGGAAAAGGTCTTCTTTTTGTTCTTGATCATAATCCTTGATTTTCTCTGCAAAGTACTCTTTGCACTTTTTCAGGTTGAGAGTATAAACCGATTGATTGTTGTTTGCTGCCGAACAAGAGGCTTGTTCCAAGATTTTTGTTTTGAAGAACTCATCGCTCGGATTATCTTTCTCATATCCGAACAGGAATGATGTATTGCCGTTATAAGACTTGTATAGGAAGTAATTCCTCCAATGCTTTTTTGTCTCATACATCAAATCTCCCTCACCTTTCAACAGTTCGTTCAAAAGGATTATCAAGGTAGTCAGACGTTGTTGACCGTCTATGACATAGAATAATTTCTTGCCTTGATTGATAAGCCATAGGTCTTTCTCCCATTTCGGATCGTTTGCATCGATGCATTCAACGGAGAGCATGCCTGTATAATGCTTTTTATCTCCTTGAATACCGTTTATATCTTCCCATAGGTCATTCCATTGTTCTTCATTCCATGCGTACCCTCTTTGGAAATCCGGAATGCGGAATATCCTGTTTGAAAAGACATTTTGCAAAGTCAATAATTCATTCTTTGACATAATTTCCATTTGTTTTTATCTCTGCCCAAGTCCCAAAGGCAATTTGTATTTTGCAGGCAAAGCCTGCTTTATTCTCCCTTAGCGTACGGACATAAAAAATCGTGGGACTTTATTTCTCTTATCGTTATCTGAGGTTCTGGACTACCTAATGTATCGAACAAGAAAAGCCCACGAAATACATCGTGAGCGTCTTCCGCTTATAATTCCGATACATTAGCTGAAATTGTCCAGATTCCAGAAAACGAAATAAGCAAAAACGCTTTATTATGTCATATAAATACGTACTGAATCAATGTAAACTCTTTTCTTCTGTTGCCTCCTTTCTGTAATGGTTTGATTTCAACTTGCAAAAGTATGAATTTTTCATGGTTCAATACACACAATCAAGAGAAAAAGTAGAGAGGGTATCTGTTCAATTTGCGTTATCCGTGTCTGCAAAATATTTCGGCACTGCAAATATACGTTATTCTCTCCATATAATCGCATGGTTATTATTTCAACAAATTAAAGGCTTATGATTTTACTTTACTAATGGAGAGGAAAGAATGCAAAACGTGGATTCGGACGGAATTTTTTCTGTGTTTTGAGCGGGTTTTCAATCAAAATAACAATTTTCGGAAAAGGTTTCGAGACCTCCGACAAAAAAGACGGCGTCTTTTCGGAAGAAAACGAAGTCTTTTGACTCAAAAGACTTCGTTTTAGCATCACTAACTCTTCGTTTTCTTGAAAAAAGACGGCGTTTTTCGCTTGGGAAATGCCGTCTTTTTATCCGGCAAATCTCGACATGCTTGCAAACAACTGAAATATAATCGATTGCTCAACTCAGAATATTCGCAAAAAATTCGTGGCAAATCCTTCGGACGGGTTGCATCGACATTCTTGAAGTTAAAAGAATTGAAAATAGTTAATCTCGTTCACTCGCAAGCAAAGCGAAATGATAACGAATGTAAAAAGAGAACACCCATAAAGTACTATATAGCGTCTGTGTCATCATGGGAATTTCCTTATTTCCGCAAACTACGTTCAATATCTTTGAGATACTTTCTTCCAATCGACCACTTTCCAGAAACTCTCCATGTAGTCGGCTCTGCGGTTTTGCTTGTCGAGGTAATAGGCATGTTCCCATACGTCGCATACCAGAAGCGGGATTTTGTTTTCCCGTATGGGATTGCCTGCATTCGGGGTCGGTATTATCTCCAATTTTCCGGATTCGTCTTTAACCAACCAAACCCAACCGCTGCCGAACAAACCCAATGCAGCAAGCGTGAATTGTTTCTTGAACTCTTCAAATCCGCCGAACTTCTTGTCCATTGCATGAACCAAGCAGCCCGAAGGCTCTTTTGCTCCCTCGGGAGAGAGACAGTTCCAATAGAAATCATGATTCCATGCTTGGGCAGCATTATTGTATATGCTGCCATCGGAGGTCTTCACTATCTCTTCCGGAGACATGGTCTCGAACTTCGTACCTGCGATAAGCTTGTTCAGATTGTCGATATACGCACGATGATGTTTGCCATGATGAAATTCCATGGTCAATCTGCCTATATGCGGCTCCAATGCGTCCATGGAGTAAGGCAATTGTGTCAATTCCATTCTTTTCATATTCATAGATGTTTTACGTTTTATACCTTTACGAACACGCCAAGGGAAGATAAGTTCACCTTTCGACAATCCGAAAAATGAGATTTAACGCAGTAACCGCTTGCCGTTCCAAAATAAAGTGCTAATTTTGGGGGCTGAAAAGAACAAGTAAAATTATTCATCAAAAACAGACGACAATGGCAATAAAAGGAGCAATTGTAGTTGATATTGAGCGTTGCAAGGGATGCGGAGTTTGTGCTTCGGTATGCCCGAAACAAGTCATCGCCTTATCAGCAAACGTAAATGGTAAAGGTTACAACTACGCCGAACAGGTCAAAGAAGATTGCATCGGCTGTGCAAGCTGCGGAATGGTTTGTCCCGACGGAGTTATAACGGTTTACAAGGCTAAATTATAAACGACTAAACTTTAAGGAAATGGCAAAGGAATTGAAATTGATGAAAGGTAACGAAGCGATTGCCGAAGCAGCAATCCGCTCCGGTTGCGATGGCTATTTCGGATACCCTATAACTCCGCAATCAGAGGTTATGGAACACCTCATGGCAGAAATGCCTTGGGAGAAAACCGGAATGGTAGTGTTACAGGCAGAAAGTGAGATGGCATCAATCAATATGGTATATGGTGGTGCTGCCACAGGAAAGAAAGTCATGACATCTTCCTCTTCTCCCGGAATGAGTTTGATGCAGGAAGGCTTGACATACCTTGCAGGTGCGGAATTGCCTTGCTTGGTCGTTAACGTCGTTCGTGGAGGTCCGGGATTGGGAACGATTCAACCATCGCAGGCCGACTATAACCAAGCCACAAAAGGCGGCGGTCACGGAGACTACCAGATGTATGTATTGGCTCCTGCAACGGTTCAGGAAATGTACGACTTCGTATTCGATGCATGGGATATAGCTTTCAAATATCGTACTCCGGTAATGATACTTTCCGATGGTGCAATCGGACAAGCTATGGAAAAATTGTATGTAGGCGACTACGTTCCTCGTTGGACAAAAGAAGAGATAGCAGCCAAAGCACCATGGGCAGCATTCGGAAAGCCTGCAACAAGAGGACACAACATAGTAACCTCTTTGGAACTCGACTCGGTAAAACAAGAGCAATTCAACCACAAGCTTCAAGCCAAGTATCGTGAAATGGAAAAGAACGATACGAGATATGAAGAAATCATGTGCGAAGATGCAGAATATATCATAGTGGCATACGGTTCAAGTGCCAGAATTTCGCATAAAGCCCTTCAACTTGCAAGAGAGAAAGGCATAAAGGTCGGATTGTTGAGACCGATCACCCTTTTCCCATTCCCAAGCGAACCGATCAAGAAATTGGCTCAAAGAGTAAAGGGAATACTTACCGTGGAAATGTCCGCAGGTCAGATGGTGAAAGATGTGCAATTGGCATCCGAATTCAAATGTCCGGTAAAATACTTCGGACGTTACGGAGGAATAATACCAACACCGCAAGAAGTGTTGGCTGCATTGGAAAACGATATAATTAAAGGCTAAGATTATGTTTAACGAAGAGATAATAAAACCCGAAAACCTTGTTTACAAGAAAACAAGCGTTATGACAGATGCGATTATGCACTATTGCCCCGGCTGTCCGCACGGAACGATACACAGAATAATTGCAGAAGTAATAGACGAAATGGGAATCCAAGATCAAACAATAGGTATTGCCCCTGTGGGTTGCTCCGTATTGGCATATAACTATTTCGATGTGGATTTCGTTGAAGCGGCTCACGGAAGGGCTCCTGCATTGGCTACCGCAATACAAAGACTTCACCCTGATATGCACACATTCACATATCAAGGAGACGGTGACCTTGCCGCGATAGGAACAGGCGAAACAATCCACGCTTGCAACAGAGGCGAGAACATAGTAATCTTCTTTGTCAACAACGCAATCTACGGTATGACCGGAGGACAAATGGCACCGACCACTTTGTTGGGCATGAAGACTGCGACCACTCCTTACGGACGTAGGGTTGACTTGAACGGTTATCCTTTGCAAATAACGGAACTTGTGGCACAGTTGCCGGGAACATACTATGTAACCCGTCAATCTGCTTCCACGCCGGCTGCCGTAAAGAAAGCAAAAGAAGCCGTAAGAAAAGCTTTCGAGAACCAAGCAAACAAGAAAGGAACTTCTTTCGTCGAATTCGTTTCAACATGCAACTCCGGTTGGAAAATGACCCCTGTTCAAGCAAACGAATGGATGAAAGAACACATGTTCGAGAAATATGTTCCCGGCGACATCAAAGTCGATGGACAATTAGTAAGATAGTAACCCATTAAAAACACATTAAAATGACAGAGGAAATAATAATAGCAGGATTCGGAGGACAAGGAGTTTTATCGATGGGTAAAATACTTGCTTACTCGGGAGCAATGCAAAACAAGGAAGTCAGCTGGATGCCGTCATACGGACCTGAAATGAGAGGTGGTACAGCCAATGTTTCTGTTATCATCTCCGATGAGAGAATATCATCTCCGATTATCAGCCAATTCGATACGGCAATCATACTTAACCAACAATCCTTGGATAAGTTCGAGCAATCGGTAAAACCCGGCGGAGTATTGTTGTACGACCCTAACGGAATCGTTCACCCTCCTACAAGAAAGGATATAAACATTTATAAAGTTGCTGCAACGGAAAAAAGTGCAGAACTCGGAATGTCGAAAGTTTTCAATATGATAGTATTAGGAGCATTCCTTAAAGTAAAACCGGTTGTAACCGAAGAGTTCATCGAGAAGGGTTTGCAAAAATCTTTGCCTGAAAGACACCACAAATTGATACCCGCAAACCTTGAAGCGGTTCAAACAGGCAAAAAACTCGTTGAAACAGTTCAAACGATTTAGAGAGAAGATTCTCATAACGAAAGGCAGGAAGTTCATTCCTGCCTTTTTTCTTTATCCGTACATGAAGACCTCAAAAAAGCGTTCCGCACAATTACTCGTTTCAGAAAACCGCATTCCCAAAAGAGTATAGGACTTCGATTTTTTCCTTTCGGTGTTGGAAAAATTCTTTCGGCGATTCATTTCAGCGGTTGTGGCGAACAAATCAAAGAGGCGGAATGTTGATGTGGCGGAATAGGGGAGCGATGGGCGGCTTTCGGCTTTTTTTCGTACCTTTGCTCTCGGTAAAATGAAATGGTGATGATTGGGATAAACAAAGTAATTCTTATAGGTAATATCGGCAAAGACCCTGAAATCGTGTCTTTCGATGGAATAAAGAAATCGACTTTCTCTCTCGCCACGACGGAACTTCACAAATGCAAGGACGGCTCCAAGGTCGAGGAAACGGAGTGGCATAACGTGGTTTGTTGGAGAGGTTTGGCTGAGGTGGCAGAGAAATTTTTGAAGAAAGGCATGCAGGTTTATGTGGAGGGCAGGATAAGGTCGCATGTGAGGGAAGACAAGGAGGGGTATAAGAAGCGTGTTGTCGAAATCATTGCCGAAAATCTCAAAATATTATCCCGCTTCCATACCGGTGAGGCTCTGCCTTGCGAAACAGGCAACAGAGACTCTGCTTCTGTTTATGACGAAATTTTGGAGGAGGGTTTCGGCACTTCTTCCGAGGATTCAAAAACCAATCTCTCCAAGCTTTTGAGCGAGGATACCGAGATAGAGAAATTGGGAGACCTTCCTTTCTGAGAAAACTATAAACGAATAGCACAAGATATGAAAACAACAGTTCGGTTCATTAAGATGTCGTTCTTGTCGGTTCTTGTATGCACGGGCATCTGCGTACAGGCTCAGAAGAACGGTGCCAATTATGCAAGAATACATTACAACAATCCGATAGGGGAGTATAAAGACTTCTATTCTTACGGCATCGGGTTGGAATACGGGCATACTTTTTATTTCGATATAGCATTGGGAGAACTCGTCAGCCCCGGCATAGATGTTACTTTCCTTGAATTGGCATACGATTCGGGAAAAGAATACGATTATTCGCAAGGATTGTCCGCTTCCGAGACTGCATTGTATAACTACAAGACCAAAGGCGGATTTCTTATGACCGCAGGGCCGAAAGTAGGCTTGGCTGCACAAATGGAATTGATTGACGGGTTGTTCTTGGAGACTTCCATAAAGTATTGCCCTACCTTGGTATTCGGTTCACGCACTCTTGCAAGAACATCTCTTAATCCGAAGGAACAGAGTTCGGGCTGTTTTGCCTTTTCCAATCGTCTTTCATTGAATTTGGGACTTAAATACCAATGGTTCTCTTTCGGAGGCGAATTTGTATTCGGCAAAGCCAAACTCGATTATTCAAAAGACATCATTCCGGATTTTGAAAGCAATCCGATATTGCAGGACGAGAAAAACCTCGGAATGAATACTTTCAAACTCTATGTGGGTTTCAATTTCTGATGCCCCGATACTTACGAAACACTTCTCCTCTTAAAAAGGTAACATGGCATGACGGAAACGGATATTCAAAAGGTAAAGAGACAGTTTCGCATTTTCGGAGACAGTCCTCTGTTGAACAAAGCAATAGAGATAGCGATAAGGGTCGCCAAGACAGATGCGAGTGTTCTGATTGTGGGAGAGAGTGGAGCCGGCAAGGACGTTTTTTCCCGTATAATCCATCAAAACAGCGACAGAAAGCAGAAGAAATACATTGCGGTGAACTGTGCTGCCATTCCGGAGGGTACGATAGAGAGCGAATTGTTCGGACATGTCAAAGGTTCGTTCACCGGTGCGGAAAGAGACCGTAAAGGATATTTCGCAGAAGCGGACAAGGGTACTATTTTCCTCGATGAGGTCGGGGAACTGCCTTATACGATGCAGGCAAAGTTGTTGAGAGTTTTGGAAAACGGCGAGTTCCTGCCTGTCGGTGCTTCCTCGGCGGTGAAAGTCGATGTAAGAATAATTGCGGCAACCAATGTGAATTTGTTGAAAGCCGTGGAGCAGGGACGTTTCCGCAGCGACCTTTATTATCGTTTGAATCAGATAAACATCAATGTGCCTTCCCTAAGAGAAAGACAGGAAGATATTCCCATTCTTTTCAGATTCTTTTGCAGCGAATTGGCGGATAAATACAATATTCCGAGGATAAGCCTCACACCTCAGGCTTTGGAATATCTCAAAAGCTACCCTTGGCGTGGAAATGTAAGGGAATTGAAAAACATAGCCGAGCGTATGTCTCTTTTGGAAATGAACAGGGAGGTGGACATTCAAACCCTTAAAACCTATATACCGCCTATCGAACGTCTGCCTGTGCTTTTCAAATCGGAAGAAGCAAGTGCGGACGCAAGCGATATAATAAGCATCGTATTGCAGAGCAAAAAGGATATAGAGGAACTGAAAGAGGAGATTGTGAGACTTAAATCCGTGGTTCTCGGAATGTTCAACAGTTCGACCAATACGACGATGATAAATCCTCCTTCGGACAATCGACACAGCGAAATGGTCATTGATTGCCCGGAAGAGAACGTAAAGAAAGACACTCCCGTCAGTTTGAGGGAAATGGAAAAGAATGCCATAATTGCGGCTTTGGAAAGGAATAACGGCAAACGCAGTGCCGTTGCCAAGGAATTGGGATTTTCCGAAAGAACTCTCTATCGTAAGATGATAGATTACGATCTAAATAAAAAGCAATAATGCATTCTCTTGCATTTGTCGGCGAAAGCATCAGTCCGAAAGAACTTTCATTTGAGTTGCCAAGCTCAAAGAGTATTTCCAACAGGCTTCTCATCATTGAATATCTTGCAGGCAAATCGCAGCAAGTGAGCAATCTTTCAACTTCCGACGACACTGTTTTGCTGAATCGCAGCCTGAGAAAAATAGAAAGCCGAAAAAATTCGGCGAAACGCTGTTTCGTTGCAACACCTCTTGAAGATGACTTTATGGAGTTGGATTGCGGCAACGCCGGAACGACATGTCGCTTTCTTACAGCCCTGCTTTCGATTACTCCGGGCAACCGGATGTTGACTGCGGATAAGAGAATGGAGGACAGACCTCTGAAACCGTTGATTGAAATCTTGAAGCAGTTGGGTGCGGAACTGGAACAGCAAAATGAAAACACAATCTTTCCGCTTAAAATCACCGGCAAACCGCTGCAAGGAGGGCAGACGATTTCTTTGCCTGCCGATTTAAGCAGCCAATTCGTTTCTGCTCTTTCGCTGATTGCCCCGTATATGGAAAAAGGGCTGTGTTTGGAGTTGTCGCCTTTGCAAGTCTCACGACCGTATATAGATATGACGACAGCACTTATGAGGGAGAACGGGGCGGAGGTTGAAATGAGAGATAATTTACTGCGTATTGCACCTCGTCCGTACTTGTTTCGTCCTGTCGTCGTGGAAGCCGATTGGTCGGCAGCAGCCTTTGCATATTCTCTTGTTGCAATCCGAAAAATCAAAGGACTGAAAATAAAGGGGCTGAAAGCACATTCCTTGCAAGGAGACAGCGTAGTGGCAGAAATGTTCGCCAAATACTTCAACGTAATGACGGAATATTTTGAGGATTACGTTGTCTTGTCATATCATGAAGCAACCTCCGAACAAAAAAAGCTCGTTATCATAGATTTCAAACACTGTCCGGATTTATTTCTTCCCGTATTGATAACAGCTATACGCTTGGATACTCCTTTTGAATTTCAAGGACTTGAAACGCTTTCCTATAAGGAATCCGACAGATTGGGTGGAGCGATTGCCGAATTGAAGAAAGTCGGAGTGGAAATAGCATTTATACAAGGTAAAGCCGTGAGGTTGAATTGTGAAAGCATGGTTCGATCCGATATAATCGAGGTGGAGATAGAGACCTATAATGACCATAGAATGGCAATGGCGTTTGCACTCCTTGCGGGCAAATATGGCATTATTCGTATAAAGAACCCCGACTGCGTAAGCAAATCCTTTCCGGCTTACTGGACGGAATTATCCAAGTACTTCCGCATCGATTTTCGATAAAAGAAAGCATTCCTATGTTCTAAAATCGAAAACATCTTTGCAACTCCGATAAACAAGTGTTGCAAAGATGTTTTGAGTTTCTATGGAAAGAAATAATCGGCTTATTTCTCTTTGACCAAGCCTTCGTTATATGCGTAGATTAAGCGTTTCAGGTTGGCGATTTGCTCTTTCAGCTCTTCGCCGAGTTCCGTGTCGCCTATATAGATTTTTTTTGTGCGTTGCTCTATCAGGTAGTTCTTTGAGATTATGTCGCTTTCGTTCTCTATCGATTCCTGTCTTGAACAAAACGGTTCATGTTCCACCAAGAACAAACGGCTTGAACCGGAGACAAGGGTGTATCCGCCTATGCCTGTTTCCTTCTGGTATGCCTTTGACATGCCTCCGTCTATCACGAGCAGTCTTCCGTTTGCCATGATGGGGCTTTCGCCTTTTTTTACTTTGACAGGCACATGCCCGTTCACGATTCTTGCTTTTTCGTTTGTCAATCCGAATTCGGCGAGTATCGTTTCGCAGAATTTCACATCGTTTCGCAAAGAGTAATACAAATCCAAGCGTTCCGATTGCGGTCCTTTGTCCTCTATCAGATAGCGTTCGAAGGTTGCCATTCTGTGTTTACCGAATATCGGAGAGCATGCCCCGCACCACAGATACCAAAAGTAATCGCCGTCATTATTCTTGGGAGCAAATCTGTTTACCCATACGTTTCTTATCGTTTGTTCCAAGACATCGAGCAATTCTTTGCCTTTAACCATTCTTCCCTTGTGATTGAACTCCCTGAACTCGGTTTCGCTCTTCATCGGTATGCAGCCGTGCAACATCAATGTGTTGTTGCATACAAGATAAACGCCGCCTTTGGCGAATAGGAAAGAGACATCATCTTGCAGCTTGGAAGAGTTCAGAAATGAGGAGGCAAGTTTGTTTATCACATCTTCCTCTTCTTTGGTCAGTTCGTAAGGATTGTCCGGATTGATGGTAGGGAAATAATAGTCTCTCAACGGGTAGTATTGTCCGTCGATGAATATGGTGCCTTTTTTGTAGTCGATTTTATCGAGCAACAAACGGTGCGACATATCGAAAGCCGGATTTCTCAAAACGAGTTGACCTTCCAACTTGAAACTTATAACGGCTATTGCCTTGTGGATAACGGTCATCAGACGGACATTGGCATCGTCGAAATGCTCCGGCTTGGTGCCTTTCGGTATAAAAGGTATGGCAGGGTCGTTTTCGTATGTCGTTATGGCGAAAGTGATAAGCGGCATAAGATTTATGCCGTAATCATCTTCTATCGTGTCCAAACTGCCGTATCTTGCAGTCAAACGGATTACTTCTGCGACATCGAATTTGTTCCCGCAGGCAGCTCCCATCCATATAATGTCGTGATTGCCCCATTGAACATCGACCGCATGATGCGATTTCAAGAGTTCCATAACCTCTGCAGCCTTCGGACCTCTGTCGAATATGTCTCCGATGATGTGCAGCCTGTCTATAAGCATTCGTTTTATGAAACTGCAAATGGATTCTATGAATTGGTCGGAACGTTGCAGGTCAACGATGTTGTCTATTATGCTGTCGTAGTATGCCAACTTATCGGAGGTCGTCTCGTTCAATAGTTCGTCTATGATGAAAGCATATTCGCTCGACATGGCTTTACGAACTTTTGAACGAGTGTACTTCTTCGATACTTCTCTTGCAACTTTTACCAATTTATTAAGGGTAAGCCTGTACCATTCATCGTTAACCACTCCTGCCTCTTTCAGTTGGCTGAGTTTATCATTGGGATAATAGATTATCGTTGCCAACTGGTTTTTCTCCGCAACGGAAATGGAATGTCCGAAAACATCATCTATTTTTCTCTTGACAGCTCCTGAGGCATTGGAAAGGATATGATTAAACGTGTCGAACTCCCCATGAATGTCGGTAACGAAGTGTTCCGTCCCTTTGGGCAGTAAAAGGATTGCACGGAGTTTTATAATCTCCGTACTTGCGGCTTGCAGGGTTGGAAATTGCTTCGAAAGTTGATTCAGGAACTTCAACTCTTCCTTGGAGATTTCTATTTTGTTTTCCATGATTTACTCTATTGACAATGTTTACTCCTTTGGTGTGTTGGTAGTTCCCTCCGAGGTCTCTTTCGGTTCTTCTTTCTTCCTTGTAAGGATTTCATCTATCATTCCGTATTCCAAAGCCTCTTGTGCCGTAAGCCAATGGTCTCGATCGCCATCTTTTTCTATCTTCTCGACGGGCTGTCCCGAATGCTTTGAAATTATGGAATAGAGTTCTTGTTTGGTTTTCAGAATTTCCCTTGCTGCGATTTCTATATCCGAAGCCTGACCTTCTGCTCCGCCAAGCGGTTGATGTATCATCACTCTCGAATGTTCCAATGCGGAACGTTTCTTTTTCGTTCCTGCACAAAGCAAAACGGAACCCATAGAGGCAGCCAATCCTGTGCATATCGTTGCCACATCAGGCTGTATATATTGCATCGTGTCGTATATTCCGAGACCTGCATTCACGTAACCGCCCGGAGTGTTGAGGTAAATATGAATGTCTCGTTGAGGATCATCACTCTCCAAAAATAATAGTTGAGCTTGAATGATATTTGCTACATCATCATCTATCGGAGTGCCGAGAAAGATTATTCTATCCATCATAAGACGGGAAAAAACGTCCATTTGGGCAACGTTCAAATGCCTTTCCTCTATAATCGTCGGGTTTATATATGCAGCCTTCGCCCCTGTAAACTTACTATAACGGTCAAAAGTCATGCTGCTTATTCCTTTATGCTTTACTGCATAGAGCTTAAATTCTTTATTGATGTCCATATAATTCTGTTATTTGTTTCTGTTAATCAATTTTTCTGCGAATGCGACGAGCAAAGCTTTCCTTTCATTCGGAACGTTCATTTGTTCCAAAGCCTGCAATGCAAGTCGGTTATACTCTTCCATTGCTTCACGGGCAGCCGTAAGCACATTCAATTCTTCGTATATTTCTTTTACTTTTGTCGTTTTGGTCTCTTGCGGAATATCTGTCGAACAATAGAGTTCTCTCAAATTCTCTTTAAGATTATCCTTTGCCAATTCCAAAGCTTTCAAATAAAGGAAAGTCTTCTTTCTGTCGGCTATATCTGTTCCGCTTACCTTGCCGAAAACTTCCACATCACTCCAACAATCGAATATATCGTCCTGTATTTGGAAAGCAATGCCTATGTAATGTCCGAAAGTGTCCAAGAGGGATAAAGTATCTGCACTTGCTCCTGCCGTAACAGCCCCGAGCTTCAAAGCTGTTGCAAGCAATACTCCGGTTTTCAGGCGTATCATCTCTATATATTCCTCCAAACTCACATCGTTTCTGGTCTCGAAATCTATGTCATAAGCCTGTCCCTCGCATACTTCGATGGCTCCGCAGGTCATTATCTCCACCAAATCCGGCACTATGCTTTTATCGCATTGCAAAAGGTGGTTATACGAACAAGCAAACATGGTATCACCTGAAAGAATAGCCCTGTTGGTATTATATTTCTGATAAACGGTGGGCTTTCCGCGTCTCAAAGGCGACTTATCCATTATATCATCATGCAGAAGCGTGAAGTTATGCAACATTTCCACTGCCAACGCCGCAGGAAACGCTTTTTCCAATTCTCCGCCGCATACTTCATTCGCAATCAGACACAGCAACGGACGCACTCTTTTGCCTCCTTGATGCATTCCGTAATCGATCGGTTCATACAAAGTAATCGGTTCGCGATTGTAAACTTGCTTGTCCATCAAATCTATCGCTATCTTCTGCAATTCTTCCTGTGTACGCATATTTTTATATCCTTTTATTTCTGTTTGAATGTTTATTCTCTATAACGTTTTCAGCATTGTTTCGCATATAAATCTGCCTGCTTTTCCATTGCCGAACAGTTCCGGAAAATCCGCAGGCGGATTAAGTATGTAATCTTTTGCCTTGTTCACTATCAAATCACGGTTTGCATCGCATACAGCCGCATTTCCGCATTGTACAATCTCAACCCATTCGGTCTGAGGTCGCAATATGATGGCCGGTTTCTTCAAAAAATATGCTTCCTTCTGCACCCCGCCCGAATCCGTCAACACAAGGCAGGCGTTTTTCTCCAAATAAATCATATCCGAAAACGATACCGGCTCCATAACCCTTATATTCTCATTTTCGTTCAACTTCCTCATGAAATCATCTCCAAGAACGGCGGGTATCATTTTCCGCGTTCTCGGGTGCATGGGCAGGATTATCTTTTTGAACTTTGAAATCTCATGCAAGGCTTCAAGAATGCTCTTTAGCCTTGCTCCATCGTCTGTATTATTATTGCGATGTATTGTACAAAGAACAAAATCCTCTCCGAAGCATTCACTTCTTTGTTCAGTGTCAAGTATCTTTTGCGAGAAATAGAGGGTATTGTCATACATTATATCCCCGCAATGATATATGTTGGGGTGGTTTGCATCAGCCTTTTCGTGCAAACGAGTAGAGAAACCCTCTTTTACCAGATTGTCATAGCCGCTTTGCGTAGGCGAGAACAAAAGAGTGGAAAGGTGGTCGCAGACAATACGATTTACTTCCTCCGGCATGGACTTGTCAAACGAACGAAGCCCTGCCTCTACATGCACTATGGGTATCGACATCTTGCTTGCCGCAACAGCCCCTGCCAAAGTGGAATTGGTATCCCCGTAAAGCACCACTGCATGCGGACGTTCCTCCTCAAACACTGCCTCCAACCGTTCTATCATCTTTGCAGTCTGTTCGCCATGCTTGCCACTGCCGACAGCCAGATTATGCTTCGGGTGAGGAATTTCCAATTCCGAGAAAAACACTTCCGACATATTTCTGTCGTAATGTTGTCCCGTGTGGACAATCACCTCATCAATTTTATCCGCAAAGCAATCTCTTATTGCCCGACTGATGGCAGAAGCCTTTATGATTTGAGGTCTTGCACCTATTACAGTAACTATCTTCATTGTATCTGCCGTAATTTATCGTAAAACTCCCTTGCGATTTCGTCTCTGTTGAAATTCTCCGAGACGTATCGCAAACCGTTTTCGCCCAAAGAGGAAGCCAAAACAGGATTATTATACAAGGTCAAAATCTTCTCGCATAAATCCTCCACGTTTTCAGGCTCGAAAGCCACTCCGCACCTGCCTTCTTCTATGAAAAGTTCCTTTGCTTCACCCTCGACTCCGAGAATGATGGGCTTTTTCATAGCAAGGTTTTCAAAAATCTTCGATGGAATAGCCCCCTTGAACAAATCCAATTTACGCAAAGGAATTATGCTGGCATTCATATCGCCGATGATTTCCAACATTTGCGATTTCGGTACGGCATCATAGAACTTCAAATTCACAAGACCGACTTCCGCTTTCATGGCCAGCAATCTCTCTTTTTCCGGGCCGTTACCCAGAAGCACGAACTTTATTTTCTCATAATCTTCAAGGCGTTTCGCCGCATTCAAAATAATATCCAAGCCCTGAGCATAGCCTATTATACCGCCGTAAAACAAGAGAAAATCGTTCTCTTCGTAATTATTTTCCCTTCTCCATCTGTCTTTTTCCACCTGCTTTTCGGTGTTGTAAAGATTTATATCCACACCGTTTTTCAACCAATAGACCTCTTTCATGGGAAATCTCCCTGATATATTATTCACAATCCCTTGTGTCTGTCCGCTGATGAGCCTTGCTCTCTTATAACAGAACTCTTCCAAGACCGTTGCCGCTCCAAGCAAAAATTTGTTGTTTATTATGCCTAACTTCTCTGCACTTTCCGGCCATAAATCCGATACATTGAAAACCATCTTCGCCCCTTTTGCCACAGACAGCAACCATGCCGTCATTCCGAGAAACAAAGGCGGACTTTCGACCAAAAGAATATCTTGTTTCTTCAAATGAATCAAACCAAAGAAAAGCGATGAGAACACAAAGGAAAAATAATTCGCCAAGCGTTTCATTACGGATTTCGATTTGGAAGCATAAATCCAACAGCGATGAACTTCCATATTCTCCATTTCTTCCCTTATGTAATGCTTTCCCTTATAGTCCGGATATACTTCCATCTGAGGATAATTCGGCATGGCAGTAAGCACGCTCACCTCAACGCCCTTGCGTTGCAGCCTTACGGCAAGTTCATACAGCCTGTTTTGCGGAGCTCCCACCTCGGGAGGAAAGTATTGGGTAAGAATAACCAATCTCATTACGTCTTCTGTGTTTACCTCATATAAGAATTGGCAAAGATAAGGTTTTTCCCAAACTTATCGGGTTGCATTTGCAACAACGTCTTCACAAATCGCAATTTAATGGAAATATCGGAGTAAAAAGCAAAAGAGAGACTTCGTTAGAACTCTCCCTTTGTACTCCGGACGGGACTTGAACCCGTACGAACGCAATGTTCACAGGATTTTAAGTCCTGCGTGTCTACCAATTCCACCACCAGAAAGA